>VAPR01000014.1_pt1 | contig 124847 bp, 117 predicted proteins | sample 3380701 | NCBI WGS metagenome assembly VAPR01 (sample SAMN11536904, study PRJNA540576) | hot springs metagenome | isolation source: hot spring wet sediment | place: Spain: Lobios | collected 2014-01
TGTTGTGCTCTGGTCACCCTTCCGTAGTTGGTGAGATAGTCGATCCTTACCATCTGGTCCGAATCGGAAGAAAGAGTCAGATAGAGCTGGAATCCGGGTCTTAGAGAACCTTCGGGGCAGACCGCAGAAAGCGCCGGATTGCCCAGGTTCTCCGATATCGAATCGAGTGTGGCGTCGACTAGAACCGAGACGTTGTCGGAAAGGTAGTTCGACACGTAAATGTGGTTGCTTATGGGGTTCACTCCCACTCCGAATGGGGCGGTTCCCACTTGGATCGTCGCAATCACAGAGTTGGTGCTGCCGTCTATCACCGAGACGAAGGCGGAGTTGCTATTAGCCACATAGATGCGGTTAGTGGAGGGATTCGCCGCAACTGCTCTCGGACCCAGTCCCACCGGGATCGGTGCACCAACGCCGGAGTTAGTGCCTCCGTCTATCACCGAGACGTTATTGGAGTTGAAGTTCGCGGCGTAGACGCGGTTGGTGGAGGGATTCACCCCTACGCCTAAGGGGCCGTCGCCCACTCCGATCGTCGCAACCACAGAGTTGGTGCCTCCGTCTATAACCGAGACGTTGTCGGAGTTGTAGTTAGCCACATAAATGCGATTGGTGGAGGGATTCACTCCGACGCCATTGGGAGTCGATCCCACTCCGATCGTCGCAAGCACAGAGTTGCTCCCTCCGTCTATCACAGAGAGGTTGTTGGAGTCTCTGTTTGCCACATAAATGCGATTAGTGGAGGGATTCACTCCGACGCCCGTTGGGCCCATGCCCACTCCGATCGTCGCAAGCACAGAGTTGGTGTCTCCGTCTATCACAGAGACGTTGTTGGAGAAGTTGTTCGCCACGTAGATCCGGTTGGTGGCGGGGTTCACACCGACACCCTTTGGGCTGTTGCCCACCGGAATCGTAGAAGCCACAGAGTTGGTTGCACCGTCTATCACCGAGACGTTGTCGGAGTTGTCGTTCGCCACATAGATGCGATTGGTGGAGGGATTCACTCCGACTCCTATTGGTAGTTCGCCCACCCCGACGGTGTCGGTAAGAGTTGTCGCTTCCGCCGTGCGACGGGGAGGCTCGGCAAGTAGCGTCATTGCGAAGACGATCAGTGCTACAAGGAGAAATCGTGGAGAAAGGGAGTAGTTGGCCTTCATTTTGGTCTCCTTTTGCCTCTCCGGTCGGCCGTCTGAAGAAAAGACGAGCCCTCTCCTTCGGCAAAGGAGTACCACAAGCCGTCCTCTCTTCGATCTCTAGGCGTAGGGCCCCGGCAAGTTGATCCTATACGCAATTTCGCTCATGCGCAGAAGATCGCGCGGCCTGCGCTTGGACCTTCGGGTCGCCTCGTTCTTGGCGATTCCTCCGAGATAGGTCGACAATGTTTCGGAGTCAGCAAGGGCCGAGCAATAAGAGCTTCGGATGGAATACACCTTTGATTTGGAAATCGACCGGATAGGCACCAACTCACTCAAATGGGAATTTCGTCGCAGCGAGGCCGGGCCTCTGCATCCCGAGCCCACCGAGCTATTCCAAGGACCCGATCGAATTCTTCCGCTTTGGGTGGCCGATATGGATTTCCGATCGCCCGAGCCGGTGGTCGAAGCACTCGTAAACCGGGCTTCCCACGGGATTTACGGCTACACTGCGCCCACCCAAGCGGTAAGAGCCTCGGTAGTCGACTGGATGCGACGGCGTCACGGCTGGGATGTCCGGCCTGAATGGATCGTCTTCACTCCCGGTTTAGTTCCCGCCCTGCATATGTTGGTGCAGACCTTCAGTTCTGCAGGGGAGAAAGTGCTTATACAACCACCGGTCTACTATCCGTTCTTCAGATCCATCGAAACGAACGACCGTATCGTTCTAGAGAACCCGCTACTCTACAGCGATAACAGCTATGCGATGGACCTTCAAGACCTCGAAGAAAAAGCCGCCGATCCCTCGGTAGCTATGGCGATCCTGTCGAGTCCTCACAACCCTGTGGGCAGGCTTTGGACCGAGCAGGAGTTGGAGGCCTTCGGGGAGATCTGCCTTGCCCACGATGTCTTGGTCGTATCCGACGAAATCCACGCGGATCTGGTAATCGGACCGAACAAATTCATCCCCTTTGCAGCCGTCAATCCGCAATTCGCCGAGCGGTGTGTGGTCTGTACCGGCCCCTCCAAGACGTTCAACCTCCCGGGGCTGCAGATCTCTTGCATCATCATTCCCAATCCCGATCTCAGGGCAAAATTCGAATCCTGCCTGGAACGACACGGCCTTGTACTGCCCAACGCATTCGGCGTGGTCGCTCTTATGGCCGCGTATCAAAACGGAGAGGAGTGGCTTGCCCGTCTACTGGATTACATAGCCGCCAATCTCGACTACTTAGAGAAATTCGTCTCGGAGCGCATGCCGTCCGTCAAGGTCGTCCGTCCGCAGGCGACCTACCTCGTCTGGCTGGACTTTCGAGGCCTGGGGATAGACAGTGCTGATCTCAATCGAATACTGATCGAGGAAGCCAAAGTCTATCTGGACGACGGTTCTTTGTTCGGTACCGGAGGCGAGGGGTTCCAGCGCCTCAATATCGCATGCCCTCGATCCATTCTGGCCGAGGCGCTCGAGCGAATAGCGAGGGCCGTAGACGGCCTGTGATCGCCGGTGTGGATCGCGATAATGCGAGCTGTCTGCGCCCGCCCGTCAGCCTCCGGCGCCTTTCTGGAGAAGAGCGCGGCGCAGGCGTCTGAATTCACGCAAGCGAACCTTGTCGCTCCCCGGCGTCTCCAATATCACGGGAAGCGCGGCAACTACCGGATGTGTAACGAAGTCGACGAGTGGGTCCAGACCTATGGATCCCTCTCCCAGATTGGCATGACGGTCGAGTCGGGAGCCGCCCGCAGACTTGGAGTCGTTCAAATGAACGCAACGAAGCGAATCCAGACAACCTGCCCGCGCAAGCTCGTCCAGTAGCCGATCTGCAGCTTCCGGAGCGCGCCAGTCGTATCCCGCCGCCCAGAGGTGCTGGGTGTCCAGGCAAATCCCTACGTCCCGGATAGCGTCGGCGCACTCGAGTAGCCTGGGGACATCCGAGGGAAGCGAAGCGATAGCCCTACCGGCGCCGGCTGTCAGCTCGAACGCCAGAGTCGATCCTTTTGGGGCTTCTCTTGCGATTTCGGCCGCGCTCGAGGACAGTCGCTTGAGAGCGGCTGGAAGATCTCCATCCACGGCAGTCCCCGCATGGACCACCAGCGGAGCTCCTCCTGCAAGAGCAGAGAGCTTCATCCCCCGAATTACCGCGCGAATCGATTTGTGTCTCTGCTCTTCGATGGGAGATGCAAGGTTCACCAGGTAAGGAGCATGAAAGACTATGCGCGTATCGCCCTTGGATGCGATCTCCGAAAGGTCTTTTACGATTTTGTCCGGATTAAGCTCGGGGAGTTTCCAGTTTCTCGGAGGCGACGAGAATACCTGGAAGGCCGTGGACCCCAAGCTCGCGGCTCTTTCCCATGCGCGCAACAGCCCGCCTGCCGAAGAGACGTGGTAACCGATGTGAGCGGGTACGCTCAAGCGACCGCACCCGCCATGGTCAAGAAAGGAGGCTTCAGTCTATCGAAACCCGATCCAGCGCCTTCATCACCGACTCGACCGAAGAAAAACGCTGATCCTCTCTCAGCAACTTGAGACGTTCTATGAATTTTTCAGATGCACCCGACTTGCCAGCCTCAGCCAGCAGTTCGTCGCGCCCGTACTCCTTGGAGCCGTTGAAGAGGTCGCCGAAGAGCCGATTTACGTACTCGATCGCGAAGTCTCCCATCTACCGCCTCCGTGGATCGTTCAAACCATTTTAGGAATCGACTGCCCGTCCCGGGCGATACTGCGCATCAATTCTAAGACTTTGAATACCCGGGGGATAAGTCGAAATACCTAGATACAGGTGTCCGAACCCGGCGTCCGCCCCCGGTTAAGGTGCTTGCATTGCTTCGACTAATTCGGGATTCTTGCAGCATGGTTCGGCATCGGCGATCTGCAATATTCGAGGGCTGCCTCGAAATCATCCTGGTGACAGCAGTATTAGCTGTGTCCTCCGTCGCGCCGGGCAGCGCGGTCCATGCACAGACCTATCGAAGCTCTGAGAGGGTCGAAGAACTGGGATCCAAAGCTCAAGAAATTCGCCAACGCTACAACGAGCTCGTGGCCCAGATTGACCGGACACAACAACTGTTAGTCGCCAAGCAGACGAGCATAGTAGAAGCGAGCGGTGAACTCATGCGCAGGCAAGACGAGCTTCTGCGCAAGACCGAAGAGTTCAACCGAACGGTCAGGCTGGCCTACAAATACGGTCCGGGCGACATAGCCGGGGCCGTTCTCGCTGCAAAAAGCGTTTCGGAAGCGGGTGTCGCTCGCCGATACATGGGGTTGCGCGTCGAAGGTCACAGGCGCGCCCTCGATGAGCTCTTCGCCGCCCAACTGGCCGTCACCGCGGTGGCCGATCGGCTGGAGAACGAACGCGAGCAGTTGACGGCGGAAATCGATCGCCTCGCAGACGCGATCGATGCCACCCTCCAGTCGCTCGCCGACACCGAGACGGCTCTAGCCGCCGCTAGAGAAGAGCTAAGGATCCGCGAGGAAATGCAGCGGGCGCTCCGCATAATACAGGGTTCGGGTGGAGGCGGCAGGTACACTCAGCGCCACCGCCTGGCAACAGAACGCCAGGCAGAAATTCTTGCGCGCTATCCTTTCGGGCCCGTCGATGGTATACCTGCAGGCCTTCGCTCCACCGGCCGGGTAATCGAGGGAATCGCATCCTGGTACGGCCCCGGATTTCACGGACTTCCCACCGCCAGCGGAGCGATCTTCGACGAGAACCTCTACACCTGTGCGAGCAAAGAGCTTCCCTTCGGAACTATTCTGCTGGTTACTTTCCAGGGTCGCTCTGTGCTCGTTTTGGTGAACGATAGAGGGCCCTTTGTACCGGGTCGTATACTCGATCTCTCGAAAGCGGCCAAAGAGGCTATAGGGATGGGCGGCCTGGGTTATGTAAGAGCCGAGGTACTGGAGCCAATCTGATCGCAACGACCTAGTTCGCATTCAGAATGTATGTCTTATCGCTCGATGCAGGAACCACCGGAATACGGACTATAGCCTTCGACGAGGAAGGCAAAGTAGTCGCATCTGCGTACGAAGAATTTCCTCAGTACTATCCTTCTCCCGGATTAGTCGAGCACGACCTCGAGGAAATCTGGGCGACCGCTGCTTCTACGCTCAGACAGGTGGCCACTACTATCGGCCCATCGGAGATTGCGGCTCTGGGGATAACTAACCAGCGCGAAACGGCCTGTATATGGGAGAAGTCCTCGTCTCGCCCACTTTACAGGGCGATCGTCTGGCAAGACAGGCGAACGGCCGACCGCTGTCGCGCTCTCAGGGAATCCGGAGTCGAAGAGTCGATCAGATCGACTACCGGATTGGTCATCGATCCCTATTTCTCGGCCACCAAATTCGAGTGGCTTTTGCAGAACGCAGAAATCCATAAGGCGTCGGATACAGCGCTCGGAACCATCGACTCCTGGCTGCTGTGGAAGCTGACCTCGGGATCCGTACATGCCACGGACTGGTCGAATGCCTCCCGAACCATGCTCTTCGATATCCGGCGACTCGAGTGGTCGCGCGATCTTTGCGAACTCTTCGGCGTACCCGTCGAGACGCTCCCCCAATCCTTCGCTTCGGCATCTTTCTTCGGTGAAGTCGATCCCGACGTAGCCGGTTTCTCGGCACCTATTTACGGGATCCTGGGGGATCAGCAAGCCGCCCTGTTCGGGCAGTGCTGTTTTCGACAAGGCATGGCCAAAAACACCTACGGCACCGGATCATTCGTACTGACCAACCTCGGTGGCTCGCTTCCGCCGCCGGCTACCGGCCTGCTTACGACCGTGGCATGGGGACTCGACGACTCCCCCACCTATGCTCTAGAGGGATCGATTTTCATAACCGGGGCGGCCATACAGTGGCTCAGGGATGGACTCGGGATAATCTCCGAAGCAGCAGAGACCGAAGCGATCGCATCGGCCGTTGGAGACACCGGCGATGTCTACTTCGTACCCGCTCTGGCCGGACTGGGATCTCCGTGGTGGGATCCCTATGCCCGCGGCACGATTATAGGACTGAGCCGCGGCACCAAAAAAGAGCACATAGTGCGAGCCGTCGTGGAGGCTATGGCCTACCAGACACGCGATGTAGTCGAAGCGATTACGTCCGCCTCGGGCACAGCGATCTCAGAACTGCGGGTCGATGGCGGCGCATCGGCGATGAACCTGTTGTGTCAGATACAGGCCGACCAACTCGGGGTAACCGTGAAGCGTCCGAAGGTAACCGAAACGACGGCGCAGGGTGCGGCATACATGGCAGGGCTCGGGGCCGGAATCTGGGAATCTTTGGATCGACTCTCGGAGATTTGGGACCTCGACGAAGAATTTCGTCCCAGCGCCCCAAAGGATCTTTGCGACAAGCTCTACCGAAGGTGGCTTAGGGCCGTAGAAAGGGCGCGTGGTTGGGCCGAAGAGAGCGCCGAATAGTTTCCAAATGAGATCAGCCGGCCGAGAACGGACCCTTCCACGCCGGCTCTAAGCGATGTTTCAACCAACAGCCGGTGCTGCCTGGGCCGGTGATTCTCGTTTTCCCCCGGGTCGGCCTGCATATTCATCTACGTATTCCTGCCCGGAGAGTTGCTGAATCTCGTACATGATCTCGTCTGTAACGAGACGAAATGCCACTTTCTCCGGGACCGTCAGACGGCTGAGGTCGTACACCCTGGGCCTTCCGAAACGCACGTGAACTTTTCCCCGCCTCGGGAACCGAGCTCCCTTGGGCATGACCTCGTAACTTCCTCGAATCCCAACCGGTATTACCGGCGCCCCTGTAGCTAAAGCCAATCTCGCTACGCCCGTATGACCCCGGTGCAGCTTTCCGTCGGGACTGCGCGTCCCCTCGGGATAGATACCGAAAACCCCCCCTTCTTCTAAGACTTTCAACGCAGCTCGAAGCGCTCCTTCGGAGGCTTTGCCTCCCGATCGATCGATCGGGATCTGTCCCCAGGCGTTGAAGATCATCCTCGAGTACCATTTCTCGAAGTACTCTGCCTTTGCCACATAGGTAATTTTCCGGGGAACAACTAACGGAATGAACGCCGAATCGAGGGCCGATAGGTGATTCGCCGCGATGATCGCAGGTCCTTTTCGCGGTACGTTCTCGACACCTTCGCTGCTGACCTGAAAGTAGGCGCGCAGCACCGGCGATAAGATCAACTTGGTGAGCCGATAAAAAAATTCTTTTCTCTCCAAAGGATCGCCACCCTCTTTACTCGGCGCGCACGCTTTACAAAGGGCGCAAGCCTTGACCGCTTGTAGAATCTCCACCTACTATCCGCCGCATGACATCGACACCGATCGAAGAACCCAAAACCGATACGACCCGATCGCGTCGACGGGACAAAACGTCCCTCACCCCGCGGGGTCTACGCCGCAGAGATGCACTGATCCAGGCGGCAGCGGAGATGTTCGCCCGTCAAGGCTATCACCAGACATCTATATCGGACATCGTCTCTAGTCAAAAGGTTGCAAAGGGTGTTTTCTACTGGTATTTCTCGTCCAAAGAAGATCTCTTCTCCGAGATCTTGAAAGAGGCGGTCGCCGGACTCCGCCGCAGTCAGGCCGAAGCAATCGCGGGAATTACAGATCCTCTTGCTCGAATCGCCGCCGGAATCGAGGCCTCCCTTCGCTACGTCGGCCGCAACAAGGCAATGTTCGCGATCTTCGAACAGGCCCTTGGGGCCCCGCAATTCGAGGAGGTGGTCAGGTCGGGGCACAAAAAGTTGATTTCCGATACCGTCCGGCACCTACAGGAGGGCATGGAACAAGGACGGATTCGCCGCGGAGATCCCGAGATCATCGCTCACGAGATCTTTGGAACGATGACTTATGTCGCCAGGTTCCTACTTCCCTCCGGATCCCCCGATGACAAGATCATCGCCGAGACCGTTCGCTATTGCGTCAACGCGATCGCTTCGTAGTGATCGCAGATCCCGGCGCGAGAACTTCTGGCGGTCGTATCAAGCATCCAGTTCTCCGAGAGCCTTTTTGATCCCCCGGACGGCTTGCGCGATCCTGTGCTCGTTCTCGACCAGCGCGAATCGGACCCAGCCCTCGCCGCCTTGTCCGAACCCGACTCCAGGGCTGACCGAAACGCCCGCCTCGCGTAACAACTTGAAAGAGAAATCCAGCGAACCCATGTGTGCATACTTCGGCGGTATCTCCGCCCACACGAACATCGTTCCCTTGGGCTTTTCTACGTTCCACCCGATGCGTTGGAGTCCGTTACAAAGAGCATCCCGTCGTGACTTGTAGACGTCGGCAACAGCTTTGGGGTAATCCGGAATCTCGTTCAGCGCAATGATGGAGGCAATCTGTATTGGTTGAAACGTTCCGTAATCCAGGTACGACTTGAGCTTTGCCAGACCCTGGACGATCTCCCGATTTCCTACGACGAAACCCATCCTCCACCCCGGCATCGAGAACGACTTGGACAGAGTGTAAAGCTCGACGCCGATGTCCTTGGCCCCTTCGACTTCGAGAAGCGAGGGCGCTCTGTAGCCGTCGAAGACCAGATCCGCGTAGGCGAAGTCGTGCACCACGATTATTTCGTGTTCGAGGGCAAAGGCCACCAAACGCTCGAAGAAGCTCCTGTCGACACACGCGGTGGTCGGATTGTGAGGGAACGAAACCACTACAACTCTGGGGCGCGGCCATTGTCGTTCGTATCCCTCTTTGAGGGCTTCGAAGAAATCGAGATCCCCACCCAGTCGAACCGCCGAGACGTCTGCCCCGGCAAACAGAGGCGCATAGAAGTGGATCGGATAAGTCGGGGTAGGGACGAGCGCACCGTCGCCGGGTCCGAGCAAGACCCACATCAGATGAGCGATGCCTTCCTTGGCGCCGATGGTCGCAATCACCTCTGACTCGGGGTCTACTTCCACGCCGAATCTTCGCAGGTACATGTCGGCGACTGCCTGCCTCAACCTGGGAATCCCCCGGCTCGCGGAATATCTGTGGTTCCTAGGATTTCTCGCTGCCTCGCAGAGCTTCTCCACCACCTCCGGAGGAGACGAAAGATCGGGATTGCCAAAACCTAAGTCGACAATGTCTTCTCCGCGCCGGCGCAGCTCGAGTTTTACCGCGTCGACCTGACTGAAGACGTATGGAGGAAGTGCGTCGATCCGTCTTAACTCCATGATCTGAAATAGTAGTTGAAGCACCCCGCCATGTCGGCGATATTGGCGGGGCAATGCTTTGGTTACGCCGGGTTCTCTCAGATCTAAGAGTTCGGCTGTTCGTAGCGGCGGGTGTCGTGGCTCTCGCCGGTTCGTGCCGCGTCCCGCCACCGGCTCGCGGCGCAACGGTCGGCGAAGACCTGTATCGCGCCAATTGCGCTATCTGCCACGGCGTCAATGGTGGCGGTGCTGAGGGACCTCCGATAATCGATCGTTCTAGAACACCATCCGAAATCGAAAGCATCGTCAGATCCGGACGAGGGCAGATGCCTTCTTTCGCCGAAAAGCTGAGCGACGAACAGATTGCCGCGATCGCTCAATACGCTTCCGACTTGTCGCGCCCGGATTGAATTCGCACTGAGAGCGACTGAGGCCCCTCAGCCGGCCCTGGCCGAATCGACAACTTCGACAGCCCGACGGAAATCTCCTGGCGTAGGCACCGAAATGACCACGAACTCGACTCCCTGTGTCAGGAGCCGCTTCACCAAATCCTTTGATTCTTCAACAAAGGACAAGTCTCCTCCCCACGAAAGACCGGGGATCTCGCCACGACCTTCTGCTTGGCTAATCTCTCTTATGCTACGAGCGACAGATGAGACCTTCTCGGGGCGAGCATTCCAGAGGTTGATACATTCCACGTAAGGAACGGACGCCTTTATCAGCGCGCTAGAGGCGCCTCCGACCCATATCCTCGAAATGCCTTTTTGTTTTATTCGCGCCAGGGTTTCCTCAGCCATCCGAATCCTGGTTGTCCTGTCGGGAAAGTCGAGCTGGAAAGCGTCTATTTCACCCCTTGACAGACGATCGGATATACCCACGCCTGCTATTACCCTCCCCCCCGAAATTCGCTCTAGCGTTGAAAAAGCCTGCGCGGTCACCGCAGGAGGGCGGAGCCACGATTTGGCCACCAAAGCCCCGATGGAAGCGGACTGGGTGGCCTGCGCGACGGCTCCGAGCAGCGAAAAACACTCGAGCCCTTTTCTTTGCGTCGATCTCCCCGGAGGCGCGAGGTGGTCGAAAACGAAAATGCCGTCGAGACGTTTTTCTTCGGCTTCGACCGCTACCCGAATCGCCTCCGAAGCGTCGACATCGAATATCGGAAGAGTTATGCCGAACTTGGGTGAATGTGTGGCCGCGTGCACGAGAAGGCCTACTTCAGCGAAAAACCACGACCCCGAATCAATCTTCGAAGGTCGCGCGGCGACGATCTCAAGACATGAAGGAGTCGGGCTAAAACACTGGGATCGCCGTCCCACAGCTCGAAAAGAATCTCGTCTTCGGTCTCTACGACGAGCTTTTCGAAAGCAATCAAAACCAAGAGCGCGTCGTCGAGCTGGCCTAATCCGGGAAGGAAATCGGGAACGATATCGATAGGAAGAGCCAGGTACGCCGCGACGCCCAGCAGAAACGCTTTTCTTCCGAGCGGAACCCGTCGATCCCGAAGCAGGCGATAGACAAGTCGGGCCATCGACGGGACCGCCCCTATGACGTCTTTCAAACTGAGGTCTCGGCCGATAACCTCTGCGTCGTCTCGGGATCCGTCCACCTATTCACCGACCGAGAGCGATGAGGGCCGCTCCGATGATTCCGGCATTCTGCCCCAATTTGGCTTTTCGGATCGGCGCCGGACTTCGATAGGGACGCCCCTGCAGCCTGAGCGAAACCACCTCGGAAGTTCTATCCAGGAACAGATCTGCGGCATCGGACACTCCCCCGCCTATGACGAATAAGTCGGGATCCAGAACATTAGTCAAGACCACGAGTCCTACAGCTACACGTTCGCCGTATTCGCGCATGATCTCCAAAGCTGTGGCATCCCCGGCGCGGGCACATTCGACTACATGCTCACCTCGAATTCGAGTTACATCTCCACCAGCCGATTCCAAGATTCTTCTGGCTCTGCCGGCCCGCGCTAATTCGCGAGCCATCTCCCCTAAAGCCGTACCGGAGGCAAAGGTCTCCCAGCAACCACGCTGACCGCAGCCGCATTCCGGTCCGGAAGGATCGACCAGGATATGCCCGATCTCGCCGGCGTAGCCCACCGATCCCCGATAGAGACGACGATCGAGCACCATGCCCCCTCCGATTCCGGTGCCCAGCGTAACTAAGACCATGTGGCGGACGGTCGAGTCTTCTAAGAGTCTGTACTCCCCGTAACACGCCGCTGTGGCGTCGTTGTCCACGGTAACGGGCAAGCCGAATTTTGCACGCACGATCTCGGCCGCTTCGAAGTTTCGGTAGGGAATGTTCGGCGCGAACCGCACCACCCCGGCTTCTACATCGACAAGCCCTGCAGCGCCGATTCCAATTGCCTCGATTTCTTCCGTCGATTCCTTTCCCCTCGCCGCCGAATCCGCTTCGATGGCAGCCGAGATAGTCGAAAGGAGCAACCCGGGAATCTCATCTGCAGACCTCGGCATAGGAGAGTGTTCGACGAGCGCCACGTTGCCGGAGTCGTCAACGACCCCGGCTCTCAGATTCGTACCGCCTATGTCGACCCCGATTGCGCGCGCCACCGATAGCTCACCCTATGTTGCGGTTAGCGAGGAGCGGCCGTCGGTGACTGTGGCGACAGCGTATTCGGAGGCGACCCGGGTGCGGGGCACGGCGAGACGAATCGGATGTCGACGTTGTTTACCCCTAAACTTTTCAGCTCGTCTTTGAAGCGCTCCTCGGCTTTCCACCGCTCGGCGTCCTTGGCGGCCTCGTTGCTCAGACAATAGCTGATTTCTACGTTGTCGGTACCCCGAAACATCCGCTCTACCGCAGACGACACCGACCGCTGCGGATATCCGATGAAAAATGCGAAAAGAACCCCTACCACCAAGAGTGGAAGCGCGACCCAAAGCGGTACCCTGGCGCGCATAAACCAATTCGGCCGCCGCTGCTCGACCGGCCCGGCCGATGTTGTGTTTTCGGACCCGATTTCCGCCTCGTCGTTGCTCATCGCGGCTCCTTGTTCAATAACAGCTGCTAGAAACGCAACAGCGCTCCGATGCTGCCGAGGACGTCCAGATCCGGGCTTCCGCTGACCAACTCGACCTCGCCGGACGTCTTGACAACTTCTTGTATCGCCTCTTCGACAACGTCGTCCACGCGCTGCGTGTCGGTCGACTCGCAGCGCCCGCACTTAGGACCTACCGCCAAGAGGGCGGAACACGTTTTACAGCGCCAACCCGGCGCCACATAACCCCTCGATACCACCAAAACCTTAGCCTTCCCCTCCGAGACCGCACCGAGCGTATCGGCTAATCCGGCAACGCTCTTACCCGCGCCCAGCCCTTCCCGCAATTTGCGGACGAGCTCCTCGTCTTCTTTGGCTTCGACTTCCGCATCGATCTGGTCGACTACCTTTGCCAGCTCAGCCGGCCTTAGGTGTACGTCGAGATGGAGCTCTTTTACTACGAGCTTTTCTAAAGATCCCGGAAGAGTCTTCCTGGCTTCAGCAAGGTCTTCAGCGGGACCGGCCAGCACGAGATGATCGATTGGGTTCTCCTCGAAGTACTTCTCTGCTGCAGCCGCCATGCGTTTGTAGTGGTTATGTGCTTCACGCTCGATGTGCCTTGCGTATCGAGCTTGAGACCAACCGCCTTGGTCGTGTCTTCCGTGAACCTCGTCTTCTATGACGACCTCATCTCCGCTGAGACGTCCCAGGTGAAACCTCAATATTCTCGCCAACCGCCTGTTACAGAGAATCACTCCGAAGTGCGAATACTCGGTCAAAAGCGAATTCAAAGGCCTGACGTAAGGACTTCTGTCGAACGAAGCCCGAGGGCGCAGTGGCCTGCGAAGCAGATAGCACCGTTCCAGCTTTTCCGGGCGGCACACGAACGCCGCAAAGGAAGTCGCACCTTCTCGACTCAACTCCAACTCGATAAATCGCTGCAGGGCGCCTGCATCCTCGATGGCATCTTTCATTTCCGGAGCGTTCCCGTACTTCTGCTCCGCTCTTCTTATCGCTGCATCCACCAGAGAAGCGGCCTGCTCTTCGATCTCTCGTTTGGTCAGATACCGGTCCACTGAAAGATCCAGGTATAAAGAGAACACCAGTCGGTCTTCAAAGCTGAGCGCTGCAAGCTCTTTGATGTCCGACGGGTGCAGATCGTGCCGAATGTCCACGAATACCTCCGGTGTCCGAAAACTCGTTAGACCTTGAAAAGATTGACTGCCTCAGGCAACTTTCGCATTTTTGCGCCGCTTCTTTCCTGATGGCGCACTCAATGCTTCGGCGACGACCTCTTCGACTCTGTCGACCAGCTTGATTTTCAAGGATCGCTTCACGAATTCCGGTACGTCCTCGAGGTCGGCTTTGTTCTCCCGAGGAAGGATGACCTCGCGGAGCCCACCTCGCTCGGCAGCGAGCAGTTTCTCTTTGATTCCCCCCACCCGGAGAACGCGTCCTCGAAGGGTTATCTCGCCCGTCATCCCAACGTCTCTGCGAACGGGGGTCTCCGTAATAGCCGAGATCAATGCAGTCACCATTGTCACCCCGGCAGAGGGACCGTCCTTGGGCACCGCACCGGTCGGAACGTGGATGTGTACGTCGTACTTGTCCCACCAGTCCTCAGGCAACGCAAGATTTTTGCGATACCCCCTGGCAAGAGTCAAAGCCGCCCTGGCGGATTCCTGCATGACATCTCCTAACTGACCGGTCAGGATCAGATTGCCCTTGCCTGGTACGAGCCGGCACTCGACGAATAGAATCTCGCCTCCAGATTGCGTGACCGCAAGTCCGGGGACGACACCTACAGCGTCTTGCTCCTCAGCAATTGTTTTCTTGAACTTGGGAGCGCCTAGGTATTCCTTCAAGTGCCTCGGCTCTACTCGAACCTTTCGGCGGCCCGAAGCTATCTTTAGCGCTCCCTTGCGAGCGATTGTCGCAATCTGGCGTTCTAGGTTTCGAACCCCGGGCTCACGGGTATATTCCTCTATGACCACCCGTAGGGCATCGTCTGAAATCGTCAGGTCGCCTTCTTTTAGACCGTGCTCGGCCAACTGCTTGGGGACAAGGAACCCTTTGGCGATTTCGAGCTTCTGCGGTTCGGTGTAGCCCGGAATCTCTATGACTTCCAGCCTGTCCCTAAGCGTCGGAGGAATGGTGTCCAATATGTTGGCCGTCGCGATGAACATCACCTCGGAGAGATCGACGGGCACATCGAAGTAGTGATCCCGAAATGCAGAGTTCTGCTCGGGATCGAGCACCTCGAGAAGCGCTGCTGCGGGATCCCCCCGAAAATCGGTACCAAGCTTGTCGACCTCGTCGAGCATGATGACCGGGTTGGCCGTACCGGCGCGACGAATCGCCTGAATTATCCGTCCGGGCATAGCGCCTATGTATGTACGGCGATGCCCTCTTATCTCCGCTTCATCGCGCACCCCGCCCAAGCTCATCCGCACGAAGTTCCGCCCCAGCGCCCGGGCGATCGATTTTCCGAGACTCGTCTTTCCAACCCCGGGAGGTCCTACGAAGCACAAGATAGGACCGCGCATGTCCTTCTTGAGCTTTCGAACCGCGAGGTACTCGAGAATCCTCTCTTTAACTTTCTCGAGATCGAAATGATCCTGATCGAGGATCTTCTCGGCGGCGGCCACATCCAGGTTGTCCTCGGTACGCACTCCCCACGGGAAGTTGAGCAGCCAGTCCAGATAAGTACGGATCACAGAATGCTCGGGGCTTGCCGGGGGAATCCGTTCGAGTCGCGCAAGCTCGCGTTCGCCCTCTTTGCGCGCTTCCTCGGGCAATTCGAGTTCGGCAAGGCGCTTTCGGAATTCCTCGATTTCGGCGCTTTCCTCGGCGGTCTCGCCCAGCTCCCGACGAATCGCCTCTAATTGCTTTCTCAACCAGAACTCACGCTGGCCTGCTTCTAATTCGGATTCGACCTCCTTTTGTATCTCCGAGCCCATTTCGAGAATCCGGAGTTCCCTGTTGAGGATCCTCAGAAGCTTCTCGAGGCGCTCTTCTACGTCGAAGGTCTCGAGCAACGCCTGGCGCTCTTCAGTCGAAATGTTGACGTTGGAGGCCATAAAGTCGGCGAGATTGTTGGGCTCCGAAATATTGATGGCGGCCGCGAAGAGCTGGTCCGGTATATACGGGGCCAACTCGACCATCTTCTGGAATGTGCCCAAGACGCCCTTGACCAGCGCGTCTACCTTGTCGCTTTCTTTGCGTTCCTGCTCGATTATCCGCACCGTTGCGCGGAAGTAAGGCTCTGTGGCGACGATTGACTCGATCTCGAAACGCGCCAGGCCCTCCACCACAATTCGCATCGTGCCGTCGGGAAATTTGAACATTTGTACGATTCTGGCGAGCGTCCCGACTCGATAAAGGTCATCGGCTGTGGGCTCTTGGACGTGGGGATCCTTCAGAGCTACCACCCCGATCAGCTTCTCCCCCGCCAAGGCCTCATCCACCAGCCGTTTGGACGACTCGCGTCCCACCATGACGGGTGTAACGATTTCGGGGAATAGAACCATGTCACGCAGCGGCAGTATGGCCAGGGGCTGCGTGACCGTAATTGGAAGGCCCTGTCTTTCGGATCTCGCCTTTGTGTCGTCTATCATCCGTGAATCTACTCCACCGGGATTCGTTCGATCGTTTCCTTCTCGTTAGCAAAACGCGCCGAGGATGCCCTGGCAGCAAGGGTTTCCAGCAACCTGCTTCCGGTTCGAATCAGCTCACTCAAAGCATCCAGTACGCCGGCGACGGCGTCGGTCTGCGTAGCCTCGGATATGCCTTTCATAGCCTTTCCAATCGGGCAGGCATAACACTCGGAATGGTAGGACTGTTCCCGCTCTCGGGGGTTCACTGCGTCGTAGTCACTGGAAGCTCCGGCATAACTCGCTCCCCCGTCGAAGACGCTGAACCTGCTTTTCAGCAGCTTTCGCCGCGCCTGGGAATTCAGCGTGGCTTCAATCCCGTTGGCATCCTCTAATCTGCCGTCCCCGGTCATATCTCACCTCCGGTGGCATCAGTCTTCGGAAAACGAAATTGTAAGTGTGTCCTTGCGGTATCTTGCCGCCACGATTTTTCTGCGTGCCAGTGACTGTGGGAGATGGACGTTTCGCGTCTGTGTACCCACCCTGATGTAAAGATCGCTGCCCTTTCGATACACATCGATCTCTTCTTTCTCGGTCAAGGGTAAAAAGACTTCAATAGACGGATTGCTCTCGCCCGCGCTCACCACCAGTGGCTTTCGCTCGCTTAGAATCGCTAGAGGGTTCTCGTTACCGTACAGCTCGCGGCCCAACTCGGTCAGTTGGTCCAGTCCTACCGGCTCCTGGACACGATAGGGACTCTCCAGAATGCGCAGTCCCTCAAAATCGCGCCTGCTTTGCGTGAGCCACTTTTCTTCCCTGCGAATCCAGGCCTCGAGGAACGCTTCCTCGACAATTTCAGGGGCCATTGTCTTGGAAACGAGCTTGTTGGCGATGGCTGCGTCTACCGGGTAACCGAACAGTGAAAGGTAGGTGTACGTCCGTCTCGTTTCTGCCACCACCACTTTTTCGGCGTTGAACACCAGCCGGATCGAAGTAATTTCCGGATCCGACAATAGGGAATGCGCAGCCATGATCTTGGCGTACATCTCTTCAGCCGCGCCGAAAGCCTCGTCAGAAGCGAACGGCACCGAAGAGACGCGGGTCACGACCGGCCTGACGATCTTCGCCAGGTTTCGACCGACGGGCCAGACGTTCGACATCCACCAGCGCAGCACTTCCGGCAATGCCAGTAGTCGCAAGGTCTCAGCAGTGGGAGCGGCATCGACGATCACTGCATCGTATTCGTCGGACCTGTGGTAATCGACGAGGTCGACCAGCGCAAATATTTCCTCCAATCCGGGCAGTACCGCCAGTTCTTCTGCCTCGAGCGCATCGGTGCCGGCCCAATCGAGCAGTGCCGCGATCTGGTTCCGAAGCACCCCCCAATCTTTTTCGATCCGGGCCGTCGGATCGATCTGGCGGGCATCCAGGTTCGGTGCGAGTCTTGTCGGCTCTTCTCCCAATTCTCGATCGTAGGCGTCCCCGAGACTGTGCGCGGGATCAGTGGAGATCGCCAATGTTCGATATCCCCTCGAGGCGACTATAGCCGCTGTAGCGGCGGCTATAGTCGTCTTGCCCGTACCCCCCTTGCCGGTGAATACAAGAACTCTTTCCACGATCTCCCGCTACGTCCCGATCAATTGGGGGCTTTCTTGTTCTTCTGGGTAGCCAATGACTCGGCGCGTCGTTTGAGGTCTTTGAGACCCGTGTCCATGACAATCTCCTCGGCTTTGCGCCGCAGCGCGCCGATGCCCACAGGCAGAGACGCTCTAAGCGTATAAGTCGCCCGCGTCGAATTTTCTCCGAGCGATTCGAATTCGTACGAACCGTCAAGTGAAGTAATTCCGATCTTTAGCAGAGGACCTCGAATAACCCCCTCCACGAGCTCCCACGCCAGCTTTTTCGGCGGATCATACTCATACCGCAGCCTGTAACGGACCGAAAAGCCGATCGCTCCCCCGAAAAACTCGACCTCCCGAGGAAGGCCTTTCTGCTCCGACTCCGTTGTAGGCGCTCCATCTAAAATCACGACTCGCTTGAGCGATCTAGCCCAGAGTGGGTATCTCTCGAAGTCCGTGATGACGCTGTACACCACTTCGATCGGAGCCTGTATGTCTATTGTTCTCGATTCCTCCGCTTGCATTGATCGCCACCTTGTAATCGATCAAGACGCCTTGTGCGCGTTTCCTACTACCGCCGACCGAAACCTAGATGCGATTCTCTCTTTGGCCCAGAATGCGTGGCGCCGAAGCATCTCGCTCTCCGATGCCAGATAAGGCTCTACTGCGGTCATATCCTGTGGCGAGCCGCAGTTGCCCAATACTACGAGAGCGTTGCGGCGGAGGTGGTCGAAGTCTCGCCTGGGGACATAAAAGTGCCCGAACCGCCGATCGAGCTCGTCATCGGACGCCGTAAGGATTTCGACCGGGTCTACCCAAAAACTCGCATCTGCGTTCTCATTTTGCTCTAGAGGAGTCATTGCCGCTGAACCGGGCCGGCGTATGACAGAGCGCAAGGAAACCTTATTCAAAGGACAGCATGCCTGACAGTCATCGCAACCATACAACCGGTCGGCGACGGCTTCTCGCAGCTCTTCGGGGATATCACCCGGGGCTTGCAGCACGTATGCCAGGCATTTGCGCGCATCGATAACCCCATCGTCGATGATGGCGCCGGTCGGGCACTTGCTCATGCACGCTGTGCAACTTCCACAGTCCGGAAGGACGGGCTCGCCCGGCGGAAGGGCGGCCGTGGTCAGAATCGAGCCAAGAAGCACCCAGGAGCCGTGAGAGTAAGTAATAACCATCGAGTTCTTCCCATATCGACCGATGCCCGCCTCTACGGCGGGAGGTCGATCCGTGAGCCTGTTCGAATCAGCCAGCACCGTGGCTTTGTGTCCGCGCCGCCTCAGGACGTCCGCGACATATTCCAGCCCCTGCCTCAGATCCTTGTAGAAGTCCTTTCGTGCAAATGCGGCTATCCGCGCGGCCCTGGGGTACGGCTTGGGATCCAGGGGTCGGTAATAGTAGAGCCCGCACGTGATGACGGATGCGACCCCGGTCATCGTCGCCAGAGGATTGCAGGAAATGTGAGGGCTCTCGGTCGTGAAACGCATGGCCCCGAAAAGACCCGCCTGCTTTCTCTCTCGGATCAAGCGCTCTGTCTCGGCGTATCGGCGCGGGCGAGAGACTCCAAATACGTCGAGCCCCGCTTCTTTAGCCGCGGACTGCAATTCTCCCAGCAAGCTCAATTGTCATGACCCCCGGGCTTCGACTCGGTCCACTCGAGTGCCGCCGCCTCGGCATTGGCGGCCTTCACCTCCCGGCGAACATCGTCTACAATCCATTCGGCCGTGCGAGGCTGTCCTCCGCTTATAAACTTGAATCCCACCACCCAGCCTCCTGCCTTTCGCGGCTCGGCGTGCCATCCTTTCGACAGGATGGTCTCTGGGACCGACACGTTTCGCGCTGCCAGATTTTTCCGCACGGCCGATTCGATCGGGTCTGCCGAGTCCCGGCCTTCGCGTTGCGCGACCCATGACTTGACGACCTCGATAGCCGAGGCTTCCGACCGAGGGATAGACTCCAGCTTCCGTCTGGGACCTACGGACTGTTCCTTATCATCCTCAGCTGTGACTGACGACGTTTCCTCAGTCGACTCGCCCCCGGCGTTTTCGGGCTTCTCCATGATTCAGACGCTCCTTATCATTCCTTTGAATCTCGAATCGACTAAAAAGCTCTCGGCGACCGGAGGAGCAGCGGATGCAGCAAATCAAGACTTATAGAGAAACGTTTTCCGTTCCTACCAAGGGGAACAACGACATCATAGACATATCCAGACAAATCGCCTCTGCTCTGAAAAACTCCGGCGTTACGGAAGGGATCGCAACCGTCTATGTCCCCCACACAACCTGCGCCGTCACGGCCATGGAATTCGAACCCGGAACGGTTGCGGATATAAAAGCTTTCCTGGATGAATGGGTTCCGGTGTCCAGGAAATACCAGCACAACGTCGTCAATCACGATACCAACGGGCATGCCCATCTTCGGGCGTCCCTCCTCGGGCCCTCTATTCACATTCCGGTGCACGACTCGAGTCTGATTTTGGGAACCTGGCAGACCCCGGTTCTCATCGACTGCGACGACAGGCCTCGAACACGCCAACTCGTAGTTACGGTTCTGGGAGTCGCTTGAAACCTTTCTGCTCGTCACTGCGCCTTGGCGAGCACATCTCGGGCCGCCTTTCTGAACTCCGCGACCATGCGGATGCGGCTGAACTCCGATGTGACGTACTCTCGCCCCCTCATACCCATGCTCGACCGAAGATCCCGATCCCGGGCCAGCCGACCGAGCGCGGCCGCTAGTTCGTAGGAGTCGGACCCATCGACGATAAATCCTGTCGTCCCGTCTATAACGGCCTCAGGTGTGCCTCCTGAACGACCTACCACTACCGGAAGGCCGCAGGCTGCAGCCTCGACGATCGTTATCCCCAGCCCTTCCCCCTCTAGACCGAAAAACCGCGTCCTAATGGGCGCTGCAAAGATGTCGGCCGATCGGTACAAGTCGGGAATATCCTCCGAGGCAACCTCGCCTAAAAACTGGACTCGTTCCCTAAGTCCCGCTTTGTCGACCAGTCCCTCCAGCCTCTTTCTGTCGGGCCCTTTTCCGGCTATCACCAGCGCGGTTTCGGAATAGCGCGATGTCATGAGGATCATTGCCCCGATCAGCGAATCGTTTCCCTTCCTTTTGACCAGCCTTCCCAACGACAAGACGAGGGGATCGGCATCGGTTTGCAGGATTCCCAGCCGGGCGCGCAACGAGCGCTTTTCATCGGCGGAGAGGGTCACCGGTCTCCAGCGATCGGGGTCGATGCCGAACCGCATAAGGCGAATGTCGGCTCGAGGCCCGAATGCCTCTCTGGCCATCCGCTCGGTCCAATGACTGACCACGAAATGTATCGATGTCGCAGAACCCACCCGTTTTAGAAGCGATCGGACGATCGGGATCCGCGCAGAGGACGCCAATTCTGCTCCGTGATGCCACACGAAAAGCGGCTTGTCCAATAGCCGCGCCACTTCCCTTCCCAGCGGCCCCAAGGGCATTAGCGACGTAAGGCCGACAATGTCGACATCGCGAGCGCGCATCAAGGACGCGACCTTGCGAGCGACCCGTGGAAGCGGAATCAAAACCCCGCCCGGCGCGTCGATCCTTACCACCTCGAAATCGAAACCCGCGTCGCAAGCGGCCGCACCGGCCCGGCTAGGTGCGATAACCACCACCTCGGTCGGGTCGAGAGCTTCTAAAAGAGCAAGGATGTATGTTTGAATGCCCCCGATAGTCGGAGGAAAATCGTTGGTTACGACGCCGAGACGCGCACGTCCGACACCGACGGACGCATCAGACGACACCTTCGTCCCGCAGCGACTCGAGCTCTTCGGGCGTCACTCCAACCTCGGCAAGCACCTCTTCGTTGTGTTCGCCTAACTCCGGGGCCGCCTTCATCTCGGAAGCGGAAAGGCCGGCAAGCTTGAGAGGACTGCCCAGGTTCGCCAAAATCTCGCCGTCCGGGCGTCTTTGCTCGACGACCATCTTCCGATGACGCACTTGTGGATCGGAGAGAGCTTCGGCCACACTGTTTACAGGGCCGACGCATGCGTCGTATTCCGTAAATATCTTCATCCACTCGTCCCTGGGCTTTTCTTCTATGACGGCCTGAACATCAGCGATCGCATCCCGGCTGAACTGGCGCCCGATAAGATCCGGTCTGTTGATCCCTTCACAAAAAGCCTTCCAAAACTGCGGTTCGAGAGCACCCACCGTTATCCACTTGCCGTCAGCGCATCTGTAGAGGTTGTAGCAAGGCGCCGAACCGTTCAGAACCTCGCTTCCCCAGGTGGGCTCCCCCCCGCCTCCGAAGTATTTGGCAGCGTGGATACTGAGCCATGACACCACTCCGTCCATCATCGCGATATCCAGATAATCACCCTTTCCCGTCGAAGAAGCCCGGTGCAACGCAGCAAGAATCCCGACTGCAGGTAGAAGTCCTCCTCCGCCTAGATCACCGATTTGGACCGCCGGAACCACAGGAATGCCATCCTTGGTGCCCGTAAAACCCAGGACCCCTGCATATCCCACGTAGTTGATGTCGTGGCCCGCTTTTTGCTCGTACGGCCCGTCCTGTCCGTATCCGCTAATAGAGCAGTACACGATCGCAGGATTTACCTTAGAGACGTCTTCGTACGACAACCCGAGCCTTGCCATAACCCCGGGCCGGAAACCCTCTACAAAAACTTGAGCGCTTTTGCAAAGAGCGAGTAGCAGTTCCCTGCCGCGTTGATGCTTCAGATTGAGCGTGATCGAGCGCTTGTTGCGATTCAGCACCCAGTGAGCTGCGGAGTAGCTACCCACCATCGGAGGTGACCAGCGAATGTAATCTCCGCGACCCGGCTCTTCTACCTTGATCACGTCGGCGCCTAGGTCGGCTAGGATTTGAGTGCAGTAGCCCCCCGGCAACAGCCTCGTAAGGTCGAGTACTCTGACATCCTCCAGTGGACGATCCAACTTCCCTCCCTTCACTTCAGTCCGAACTCTCGCTCTCGTTGCTCGTATTCGTCGCACTACTTTCGGACACAGACTCGTCGTTATCCCACTCGAAGTCCCCCGTTCCACCGGTCGCCTGACACCATCTGCAGGTGACCTTCTCTATTGCGCGCTCCAGGTCCTCGGATTCTTCGATGCTCAATTCGCCCCCGATTGAAAAATGGTAGTAAGAGCGCGTCCTTCTACTCTCGATCACGTCGAAGCGTGTCAGGTTCCCACAGGATCTACATCGAAATCTAATTTCTAACCCCTTCCTCCGCTCGGTGTGGCGCCGGGTCCGGTCTTTTGGGTGCTATTCTCGCCGTCGAGGTTACCCTAGTGTGATTGGCCACGAAAATATAGAGGAAAGCGAAATCTCATCGTGGACAAGCCAAGCCTGAGGATCGGAGCGGTAAATGGCTGATTCCGCCTACTGGAAAATGAATGCTCACGAGATAGCCGACTCGGTAAGAAACCGCGAAATATCTGCGATCGATGTTCTCGAGGAATCTATAAGCCGCATCTCGGCTTTGAACGAGCGATTGAACGCGATCGTAGCTCATGACTACGACGACGCGCGCCGTCAAGCAGAGGAAGTAGACAAGGCGGTAGCCTCCGGTGACGACCCGGGTCCGCTCGCAGGTGTTCCGTTACTGGTAAAAGATCTCGAAGACGCAAAAGGGCTTCCAACAACCAGGGGGTCCCTTCTATTTGCGAACTCGATCGCGGAAGTCGACTCGGTACATGTCGCACGCCTCCGAGCGGCAGGTGCTGTAGTAGTGGGTAAATCTTCAGCCCCCGAATTCGGTTCCACCTACTTCACCCGTTCCAAAATTCACGGCATCACGCGAAATCCCTGGAACATCGAGCGTACTTCCGGTGGCTCATCCGGAGGATCCTCGGCCGCAGTCGCTTCGGGGATGGTGCCGTTGGCCACAGCCTCCGATGGTGGGGGATCTACGAGAATTCCGGCCTCCTTCACCGGCCTCGTCGGCCACAAACCCACCAGGGGGCTGATACCGCATGGGCCAACCTACTGGTCGATATCGCACACATCCGTACTCGGTTGCCTGGCCAGAAGCGTAAGAGATTCAGCCCGGCACCTCGATGTGGCCGGCGGCGCCTCCGGTTTCGATGCATTTTCATATACCCCGGATGGACCATTCGAAGAACGGCTCGACGAAGAATTGCCCGAGGGCTTGATCGCCGGATGGACCGACACGATGGGCTTCGGCGTGTGCGATCCCGAGGTATCCGCCAAAGCCCGTCGCGCCGCAGAGATCGCCTGCGATGCCGCAGGAATCGAACTTCATGATGTCGAAGTGCCATTCAAGGACCCGGCCAAAGCATGGAGCGTTCTCGGAAGCGTAGAACTCATCTATGACCTTTCTCACTATCTGCCGGAGCGCTACGACGATTTGACACCGCCCGTACAGGCGGCCGTTCAAGTGGCCCGCTCGCTGAAGCTCGAAGACGTTGGAAGAGCTGCCGAGCGGGTCGCGAAACTCGTGGACGATCAGGCTCGACTGTTCGAAAAGATCGACCTATTGTTCTCCCCCACCACTGCCACCACCGCCATTCCCGCCGAGGGGACGATCCCGCTCAGAATCGCCGGTAAGCCGGTCGGACCTTTCGGAGCGCTTCCGTTTACTTATCCGTTCAACCTCACCGGCAACCCGGCGATCAGCGTACCCGCAGGACTCAGCGACGAGGGACTCCCGATAGGACTACAGATTGCCGGTAGGCGCTTTGCCGACCTATTACTGCTTCAGATCGCCCATCGCTACGAAGCGGCCAATCCGTGGCCAAAATTCGCACCGATGGCGGAAGAGGTCTAGAGGTTCTCAGGCATCCGGCGAAAAGCGTTCGCGGCTTGTTTGGATGCTTCGATAAGCGCCTCGGCGCTTCTGGCCGCAGCCCCTTCTTTCAGCGACTGCCTGGCAAGATCCAGACCTTCCTGAAGGGTTGCAGCTATCCCGCACGCGACGAGCCCTGCTGCGGCGTTGAGTGCGACAAAATCCGCCGCCGGCGAGTGCTCGCCCGAAAGAATCCGCTCGGCGATCTCTTTGTTCTTTTCAGGACTTCCGCCGGTTATCGACGATACCGGATGGCACTCCAGTCCCAGTTCCTCAGGGTTTACCTCGTATTCGGCAATCTCCGATCCTTCGACGACGTATACAGTCGAAGGCCCCGAAACCGACAGCTCGTCCAATCCCTCATGGCCGAAGAAAAGAAGGGCTCGTCCCCGCCCCAGCAGGCCCATCGTCTCGGCCAGCAATCGTGCGACGTTGGAATCCGCTACACCCATCGCATGGAACTCAGCGCCTGCCGGATTGCAAAGCGGGCCGAGCAAGTTCATTACGGTAGGCATCCCCAGCTCCTGGCGCACCGGCGCCACGTGCTTCATAGCCGGATGAAACCGCCGCGCGAACAAAAAGCACATACCTGCCCTGTCAAAACACTCCCTGACTTCTTCCGGACCGAGGTCGATAACCACGCCCATAGCTTCCAGCAGATCGGCCGATCCGCACTGCGAGGAAGCCGCCCGGTTTCCGTGCTTTGCGACTTTCGCCCCTGCTCCTGCGGCGACAAAAGATGCGATCGTCGAGGCGTTGATACTTCCCGATCTATCCCCGCCCGTACCGCAGGTGTCGAGAAGGCCTTCGCCCAGATCGACTTTTTCCGCGGCTTCGAGCATGGCCTCTGCCATCCCGGCTAGCTCTTCGGCTGAGGGCATATGGCACTTGTACGCGACGAGAAACCCTGCCATCTGAGCCGCCGACGCTTCACCGGACATGATCGAGCGCATAGCTTCTGCAGCGCCGCCCCGACCGAGCGAGCCGCCCTCAGCAAGAGTCGACAAAATCTTTGGCCACTCAGTCATCGCCGACCGGTTCCAGGCATGTCGATCACTTCCATCGTCGATTTTTCGTCTAGTCCCACCACAGGTCGCGCGCGAGCACTCCTGCTGAAATCAGATTCTTCTGGATCTGACTCGTTCCCTCGACGATCGTAAGCTGCCTTGCATCCCGGTAGTAGAGCTCCAGTGGATGATCCTTCATATATCCCGCCGCGCCCATCATCTGTAAACATTCGTTGGCTGCCTTTACGGCAACCTCCGTCGCAAAGTACTTGGCCATAGACAGGTACGGAGCGTCTTTTTTCTCGAACCGCCCCCGGTCGACCATCACTGCAGCCCGATAAGTGAGGAGTCTTGCAGCCTCGATCTCGACAGCCAGATCTGCAATTGTCCATCTGATTCCTTGAAAATCGGAGACCTTACCTCCGAAAGCTTCACGCTCCTCTACGTATTTTGTGGCATACATGAGTGCACCCTCGGCGAGGCCCAGGCCTCTGGCCGCCACGATGGGCCTCATGGAATTGAGAGAACGCATCGCTAACTTGAACCCACCTCCGGGCTCACCGATGACCGCGGAGTCGTCAAGATGAACGTCGTCAAAAATGACTTCGGCCGTAGGAACACCCTTCACCCCCAGCTTTCTGTCTACGGACCCTATAGAAACTCCCGGGAGGTGTCGATCGACAATGAACGCTGTAAATCCGGCGTGACCTTTCGTTTGATCGGTTTTCGCAAAGACGACGTAGAAATCCGCCACGGTCGCTCCGGACATCCAGCACTTGCGGCCCTTTAGGATCCATCCCGAGTTATCCCGCCGCGCTGTAGTCTCGATTCCCATTACATAAGAACCCGCCTGAGGCTCCGACAGAGCGAAGGCTCCCTTCAATTCGCCTTTCGCCACCGCTGAGACGTATTCCTTCTTCTGTTGTTCAGAGCCGCCAATAAGTATCGGACTGGTAGGCAATCTGGATAGAAGGAGAATCAACGCCGAGGAGTTGCAGTACTTGGCTACCTCCTCGATCGCGATCACCAGGCCCAGACACCCGGCGCCCGAACCACCGTACTCCTCCGGTATTGCCAACCCGAGCAGACCTGCGCTTCTAAACGTGTCGAATATGTCCTCCGGAAACTCTTCGGACTCGTCTATCGCTCGCGCCCTAGGCGCCACCCGTTCTTGGGCGATACGCCTACATGTGGCTTGTAGCTCCAAGTACTCAGGAGGAAGATCGAAGTTCATCTAGCGCCGTCCTTTTTGGCTGCTCGCTTGCCCTAGGACGGGACGCAGTATAACCGCTAAAACTCAAGCGCTGCGTCTTCTGCGCCGCCAGATTCTGCGCCTGTCGCGCTCGGTCGTGCCCCCCCAGACACCCAGTTTTTCCCGGGCTTCCAGTGCGTACTCGAGACACGGCTCGCGCACGCTACAATCGCTGCAAATTGCAAGCGCGGGACCGGCTTCTTCTTCGGACTCGGGATAGAAAAGCTCAGGATCAACTCCAACGCAGCTTCCGTAAATTCGCCAGGCCGCGACCCGAGCCGGCATGAGTTTCGATCGAAGTTCCACTTGCCCGATACCCCTGCAGGCGTTCACAAATTCCCGCGAATCTCTTACGCCAAAAGGCGCGTTCGTTCGAGAGTTGCTTACGTGGCTATTACGGAGCTAAAAGAGACGAGGTTCGCGTTAGGTAGCTGAAGCGTTACTATGTTCCGCCTAGGTAAGCTGCCTTCACCCGGGGATCTTCGATCAATTCCTGGCCGGTACCCTCCAGAGTGATCGATCCGGTCTCCAGAACGTATGCGCGGTCGGCAATTTCGAGCGCCTGGACGGCCATCTGTTCGACGATCAGTATCGTTTTTCCTTCCGCTGCAAGGTCGTTTACTATCTCGAACACCTCTCGCACGAGTATCGGTGCAAGACCCAACGACGGCTCATCCATCAACAAAAAATCAGGATTCGACATGAGGCCCCTGGCTATCGCCAGCATCTGCTGCTCGCCGCCCGAGAGAAGCCCCGCTGCCCGATGCCTTCGCTCGGCGAGCACAGGGAATCGATCATAGATGTCGTCCAGCTCGGCCCTTACCTTTCGACGCTCCCGTTTGAATCGGCGATATGCACCTAACAACAAGTTGTCCTCGACTGACGATTGCGGGAACACTCTTCGCCCTTCCGGTACATGGGCAATTCCTGCCCTCGCAATTTTGTGTGCAGGAAGCTGGTCAATCCTTCGCCCTTTGTACCAGATCTTCCCCCGCACGCTCTTCAAAAGCTCCGACACACCGGATATCGTCTTGAGCGTTGTGGATTTACCCGCCCCGTTTCCTCCAATGATCGTGACTATCTCCCCCTGATAGACGTCAAAGCTAATCCCCTTGAGTACGCGGGCGGCGCCATAGAAGACCTCGAGGTCCCGCACCGACAGCATCGGACGCTCTCGCCGGATGTCGACACCGACGAAACCTCCGAGAGTTTCCCCAGCGCCAACCGATGTCGGGACACCCGGGCTTACCGGCTGGTACGCCCCTGGTTGAAGCGGTTCGTATCCCGACCCACCCTGCGGCATGCCATATTCTTGGCCCGGCGCGGAAGGACTCGCCGGCGCTGCTGTGATCGGAGGATGTGTCGGCGCCGCTGGGGGAGGAGGTTGCACAGGAGCTGTGGGTTGTGCCGGAGCGCCTGCTGGTTGGACAGGCGCTGTGGGTTGTGCCGGAGGCGTAGAGGGCGCCGCTCCGTACTCGGTCGATGAGGGGGGCGACTGTTGGGTGAAATCGATCTGCGGCAGCGCTTGTGTCCGATGCGCACCGAGCTCATCTTTGTCGCCCGGCATCCCCGGCGCCCCCGGACTCACCTCTTGGCTTTCCTCGTCACGATTTCCCGGATACACTGCGTCGGACATCACACAGCCTCTGCACCCAGATACGCTTCGATGACCTTTGGATCTTGCCGCACTTCGTGGGGTGGACCGTCTGCGATGCGGCGACCGTAGTCGAGAACCGTTATGTAGTCGGAGATGTCCATCACAAGGTCCATATGATGTTCGATCAACAACACGGTTATTCCGCACTCGCGAATCTGGTCGATCAGTTCCACCAATTCGATAACTTCGCCGGGATTCATGCCAGCAGCAGGCTCGTCCAGACACAGCAGATCCGGATTAGCTGCGAGAGCGCGAGCAATCTCGAGACGGCGCTGGTTGGCGTACGATAGCGATCCCGCTAGGTCGTTGCCACGCTCGCGCAGGCCGACGAAATCGAGGAGACCCCACGCCCTGCGAGTTCTCCACATCCTTCCCATATCGCCGACGCGCCTGTCGAGTTCTTCTTTTCTCACAGCATGCAATCCGACCATCACGTTCTCTAGGACCGACATTCTTCGCCAGATCTGCATGTTCTGGAAAGTGCGAGCAATGCCGCGTGCGGCTCTCTGCTCGGCGGATAGATTCGAGATACTGTCCCTCCCAAGAATGATCTTTCCGGTGTCCTCTTTGTAGAAACCCGTAATGACGTTGACCATGGTTGTCTTGCCCGAACCATTGGGGCCTATAAGAGCGTGGACCGTTCCCTTGAGGATCGTGAAGTCGACGTTCGCAAGGGCTCGCAGACCGCCGAAATATTTTGAAACATTTCTGACTTCTAGAAGAGGCTCGTAGCTCCGCACCCTTGCGATATTGCCCGGAATGGGGAGTTTGTACGACTCGGGCATTTCGGGCGTAGGCGGAAAATAAACCGTTTTTCCTCGCTCTACTTTCCGCCGCCGCGTGACTTCGCGATATCTGCTGAGGGCTTGAGTTGCACCACCTGGAAGGGCAGCAACGAGGATGATACCCGTGGCCGCCGGCGCAAGTTGTGCCACGAACGAGGCCCCTCCCCCGGTAGCGGCAGCACCTGCCTTGGTAGCGCCCTCAGCGGCGCCTCGCAGAAGATTCGGAATAACCAAACCCGTTCCGAAGAATATTGCGCCTACTAGAGGACCGGCTATCGTCCCGAATCCTCCGACGAGAATCATGATCAGCAGACGGAACGAAAACTGAATGTCGATTACCGAAGACGTTGTGAGCACCTGTCCGAACTGAGGATCCTGAGAGTGCAAAGCACCCGCCAGGCCGACGATACTCGCCGAAATCGAAATGGAGGCGATCTTGAAGCGCCTGACGGCGACCCCACTGGCCCTCGCCCCGATTTCGGACTCCCGGATCGCCTTGAAAGCCCGCCCCATCCAGGATCTCGTGATAACCACCGAGGCTATCAGAGCTACGAGCAATGCGACTACGACAACCCTGTAAAACGCTAGTCGGTTGAAGAAATTATCGGTCACATCCAAGGTTGGAGGCGGAGGAAAAAAGACCTGCTTTACGGTCTTCGTATCGAATGCCCCTGTTGCCTGGGTCCCCGCCACCGGATCATAGGTCCACCTCCTCAGCAAGAAAACCAGCTGAGGAAGGAAGGCCACGAAAGCCAACGACATAACGGTGAAGTAAAAGCCGCGCAAATGCGCCGCGCCCATAGAAAGTCCCAGCCCGGCAATGAACGATACTATGACCGCGAAAACTAGGGCTATCCAGGGGTTATTGAAAAAGTCGATCCCTACCGCCATCGCATAGGCGCCCACACCGAAGAAGCCTGCATGTCCGAGCGATATAAGGCCCGTGTATCCTGCCAGCAATCCCAGGCCGATCGCCGCGATAGCGATCACCAACGTGTTGTTCACCACATCGAACCAAAGCAGTCCTCTTCGGGTTCCAAAAAGCACGCCTATGAATTGGGGCAAGACCACCAGGCAAAGCGTGAAAACGATAAATCCGATCGCCGCTCCCCGGTAGGTCTCGGGAAAGAACACATAAGGCTTTTTTTGGCTCCTGTAAAAAAATGACTTTCCGGGTAGCCAGCGCGTCGGGCGTTCCAGCTTGATAGGCCGCCTTTGCGGTGGCCCGGGTTCGGTCTGCGTCACTTGCTCCGACGGAGCAGGCGGCGCTGCATACCCGTAAACAGCAGCTCCCTCGGCACTCGATTGTCCTTCTTCATAAGGCCTGTAGCCCATCGAAACGCCTCTTCGACCCCGTCACACCTTTTCAACCGCCGGCTCGCCGAAGAAGCCCGTAGGTTTCACCAGTAGCACGGCGATAAAGAGCACCAGTACAACTAACTGTTCGTAGGAACCGGCTCGCTCCCACACCGTAATCAGCAGCGTCTTCAAAAACGCGATGCTGTATCCACCAAGAATTGCGCCCTTCGTGCTGCCGAGCCCGCCCATGACCGCAGCTATGAATCCCTCGATACCCAATAGCAGCGCCGTCTGGAAGTTGAGTCCTTGGATGGGCGCAAACAGCGCTGCGCCTGCCGCTCCGGTTGCGCCTGCCAGCGCGAAGCTCATTGCGATTATGAAATTTGCATTGACACCCATCAACGACGCCGCCATTCGCTCTTCAGCAACCGCGCGAAACGCCCTGCCGAGCATCGTCTTGGTGTACATGAGCTCCAGAACACCCATGAGCAGCAAGGTGCCGATGATTATCAATCCTCTCGACGGGTTGAAACTGGCCCCGCCGATCGTGGTTTCACGTAGCCCGAAAAGGGATCTAAGCAACGGCGGGAGAGGCTGCGGTTCAGCCGAGATGAATCGAGCCACAGAAGCCTGGATGATGATATAGGCAGAGAAGGTGGTCAGGACCCATCCGATGTTGGTCATGGGGTCGAACCTTCCCAACGGCAGGATGGCTATCGCCCAGACGAGAATGCCGATTATCGCTGAGAGGGCAACCGAGATGAGGACAGCCAGCCAGAGTCGCAATCCGGGATCAGCGTCGGCGCCGCATGGACCCGTCATGCCGCAAATCTTCCAGACTAGATACCCCCCAAGTACAACGGTCCCCGATTGGGCGAAGTTAATGATCCTGGTAGTCGAGTAAACGAGGTTGTAACCGAACGCGACGAGCGCCAGGACCGACCCGGCGACAAGCGATGAAATCACTAACTGGGAAATCTTCGTTACCACTTATTGCTCCTGCCGCTTACACGTCTTCTTCGCCTGACAGACCGCGGGTAAAGACTACCCCACAGCAGTGGTGAAAGATCGCATATGCGCCCTCGCATCAGTGCACCTTGCATCTCTTAGAGAGGCTTCCGTCCGGCTCTTTGGTGCACTGCGTGCCCCATCCCTCCTCCAGAATCTGCGCTACTACCTCTGGATGCCGCTTTCTGTTCTCGTCAAGAGTGGGCCTTACCAGGTGAGTCGGATTGAACGGCGAGTCCCTGAGTATCGTCTCCCGCCATTCGCGGCCCAGTTCGTACGGAGGATCGGTGGGTTCAGGCCGACCGTTGCGCTCCAGGGTAACTATTATGACGTCCTCCGGCTTTCTAGCGAGGTGATCGTCGGGACTGAAAGAAAACGGCAATCCCGAGAATACCCGTTCCTTCCCGTTTTCGATTGCAGCTACCACTTTGTCGCGATCGGCAGAACCGGCCTCTCCAACGGCATCCACGATTGTATAGAAACTGTCCGCCGGCGACTCTTCTCCACCCGAAGGCGCCTCACCGAGATAGTCGATGATCCACTGCGCGATTCTAAATTGCGGGAGATAGATGAGCCCCCCGATGTGCCAGACGCTTACAGAGCCTGTTGCCGCTGCATCTCCGGCCAACACCGCCCACTGTCGCTCGCCCATGCCCGCCGGGTCGCCCATCAGGTGCGGGCGCCACTCTCCGCTCTTGGCAGTCGGCGTGTCCTTGTATTTGGCGTTCAATGCCGCCAAACCTTTAACGATGTTGGCGGTGTCGCTCGGTAGTCCGAAAACCCAAAGCGTCTCACACCCTGTCGTCTTGAGCCTCTGGAGTTGTGGGCCGACATCGGTGGCGTTGAGTCCATAGGTTTCGACCCCGACTACTTGCAGTCCAAATTTCTGAGCGGATTCCCGCGCGAGCGCTTCGAAATCTCCGGCCAGCAGTGATACGTACATCAGGCCGACCCGGGAGTAGCCTCGATCGAGTTTGGCGTATCTGGCGATGGCTTCGAGAATCCATCGCCCCGGGATAAAGTACTGAAACACCGATCTGGGAGCGTTTCGGTCCTGGGGCCACAACCGTCCTGTGCTGTAAAGGTCCGTAAATGTGAGAATTGTCGGAATATTCCCTTTTTTGATGTCCCGCAATGATTCGCTCACGCCCAGTGGCGTCGCAAACAGGATGCCCACCACTCGCGGGTCTTGCGCGAACTCGGTAAACTTTTGTCTCGCTTGAGCTACGTCGGTACCGCCGTCACCTTTTAGCCAATCGACCTTTCGCCCACCTATACCTCCCCGGCGATTGATCTCCTCTACCGCAGCCGCGATAGACCTCTCGGTCAGGCGCCCGACGAATGCGCCGAGTCCGCTGAACGCCCCGACCACCCCCACGAGGATGCTGTCTTTACTGCCCCCGCCTGTCTTTATGAATCCCTCTTCGTTGAATTTCCCCACCGTGCAAGAGTTGAAAGCGAGGTTGGCGAGACTTAGAGCGGTCATTCCGCCGACGCCCTTTTTCACAAGCCACTTGAAAAAGTAGCGCCGTGAAATCTCAGGATTTTTCTGTCGTATGAGAAACTCGTACAACTGCCGGTCGTTCACTTGACCTCAACCTTTCCCATATGCACGGCTACAGAAATAGCTTACCGAATCGCACTCAGCATCAGTGGACCGGACATGCAGAGGTCAGTCTGCCATCCCCTAACTTTGTGCACTGGGTACCGTACCCATCTCGGAGCAGTGACGCAACGAGCTCCGGCGCTCTGCGAAGATTAGCCTCCAGCGTCGGTCTCAGCAACACCGTCATGTCGGCCTCGCGCATCAGGCCGTCCGACCACTCTCTCCCGAGATCATAGGGCGGATCGCCCGGCGCAGGCTTTCCGTCTTCGAGAGTCATAAGGCAGATGTCATCGGGCGTGAGCGCGAATCGAGACCGTCCACCCAACTGAAATGCCGTCGATGCGAACTGGTAGCGGTCTTCGCTTTGCAGACTCTCCAAAACGGCTTCTCGATCCGGGCGCCCCCGGCGACGCGCCGCTTCGAAAAGAACATAGGCAGAGTCGACGAGCGATCTCATTCCTCGCCGCGCCTTGTCATCTTTCTCCCAACCCAAGACGTGATCGCGGCCCCAGATTTCCGGCAACCATTGAGGTCCTTTTCGAAAAGCACCGATGTCCGAAACCGAGATGCTGCCCGGCCGGGCGGCCGGTCCGGCCAGTTCCGCCCAGTCGCCCTCTGCCATAGCCTCGGGCGAACCCATCAGGTGGGGACGCCACCGCTGCGGTGTCGACTCCCTGGCCACAGGAGAAGACACATAGGAGTAGCCGAGATCCCTGAGTGAAATCGCCGTCTGCGAAGCCAGATTGGGATCCCCCCAAATCAATAGAGCCTCCGGAGCTGCCCGAGCAGCCGAACTCAACTGTTCAGAAAGCGCCCTCTCGCCTCTACCGAACTCCTCCGCCCATACGATATTCAACCCCATCGCAGCGGCGAGCTCATTGGCCAGATCACCCAGCCTCGGGAAGGAGATTTCGTCGAATATCAACCCGATGTCGCTGTACTTGCGGTCGTTCCGGCAGTATTCGAAGAGGGCCCGAAGCGACCACTCGGCCGGCAAAGCAAACTGGAACAGCGTTCGACGCGACGGATCATCGGGAAAATGTCCTTCCCGCACCGAAAAATCCACAGTCGCAGAAATGAGAGGCATCCCGCGTCGGCCGGCTTCGTCGGCAATGCGATCCGCCGCTAAGGGGGTAGCCAAAATCACCCCTATCACCGTCGGATCCGATAAAAAGCGTTGAAATCCCTCGAATGCTTCATCCTCGGTTCCGGCATGGGCGCCCCTATATGAGGCCTGCAGGCCGAGGACCCCACCTAACGAGTTCAGCCGGCCGACTGCCGCCCGGAGCGCATCCTCCGGAAGTTCGCCCTTGTATCGACGGCGATCCGCCGGAAACAGGCCGATCGCTCCAATTTGGATCACCTCCGCAGGCTTTGCCCGCGAAGTCATGAGGCCGCAGGCTGCAAGCGACAACCCGGCGCCGGCTGTTCCAATTGCCCGTAAGAAATCACGTCTCGTGGGATCCAATTCCACCTCGGTCCGGCTCAACCGCGGGTAGGGAAGAGATTACGTTCGGTCGCGGACATATCTGCATACTCCATCGTTGGTTTGCGACACGCCATGTATCGTCTAGCCCAGCCATGACAAAGCCGAGTATGGATCCGTTCGATTTTTCTGCGCATTCCCGAGAAGCGGCCATCGAAGTCGCAGAAAAACGCGTCTTTGACGTTGCCGTCATAGGCGGAGGTATCACCGGTGCAGGAGTTCTTCTCGATGCCGCCTCGCGCGGGCTGTCTGCAATACTGTTCGAGAAAAATGACTTCGGCTCATCGACTTCGAGCCGCTCTTCGCGCCTTATTCACGGCGGGCTACGCTATCTTGACACATTCGACCTGCGGGTTGTCTACGAGTCACTGAGAGAACGCGCTCTCTTGTTAAAAAATGCACCGCACCTGGTCTCGGCCATACCGTTCGTAATTCCGAATTTCAAGAATTCGTTCTTCGATCGAAATCGCCGGAAACTGCGAGCGGGCCTATCGCTCTATGACGCGCTGGGGCTACCGCCACGTCATATGCGTCATCGCCGGGCATCCAAAGATGAGCTAGAAGCACTGATACCCGGAATCGACTCTCGACTGTACGACGAAGGTATGGTCTACTGGGACGCTGCCAACGACGACGCTCGCACGTGCTTATCCGTCCTCAAGACGGCAACGCGTTACGGAGGAATCGCCCTCAACCACTGCGAAGTAACCGACGTCTCCGATTCTCCCTCCGGATTGGAGATTTCGGCTCACGATCATCCCACCGGGAGCACCTTGACCGTAAGGGCTCGCTCGCTGATCAACGCTACGGGCGTTTTCGCAGACTCCGTAGCGGAGCGCCTCGGGCTCGGAATCCGATTGCCGCTGGTCCCGGCAAGGGGTGCGCATCTTGTAATTCGTAAATCGGCATACCCGGGCGAGGCGGCGGTTCTTCTTCCTGTAGTAGTGGACGACCGGTTTATATTTGTGATCCCTTTCGATACCTTTGCACTGGTTGGGACTACCGACACGTTGCACACATCCGATCTCGAGGACCCGTCTCCTCGAATCGAGGAGATCCGCTATTTGACGAACACGTTCGACCGCTGGTCTGCTCGGCCGCTGGAGGTTTTCGACATTTCCGGAGCTTTTGCGGGGCTGCGGCCCCTGGTCGGAGATGCACACAGTGCACATACAACGGATATTTCACGACGTCATGTCATCGTGAAAGGGTCGAAGAGATCGGTCACCGTAACCGGGGGAAAATTCACCACTTACAGGAAAATGGCCCAAAGCGCAGTAGATATGGCGGCCTCGGCATATCTTGACAAACCGGTAGCGCGATCGGTCACCCATCGCGTACCGCTCGCCGGTCATTGCTCGTACGACTGGTTGAAAAAAGCGGTCATCAGTCAGTCGGCTACCTGGAAAAGCCGCCGCATTCCCGAACGCGAGCTTCGCGCTTTGTGGAGACGGTATGGGTCCGAAGCAATACGGGTGCTGCATTACCAGCGCGAAGCGGCCGATCTCGCGCCTCAAAACCCTGAGGAACCCTGGTGCTTTGAGGGTCAAGTGATACATGCAATCCGCCACGAAGCGGCTCTCTCCGTCGAAGACATCATCTGGCGACGCCTCAGGCTCGGAAGCGACGCATTCGAAAATGCGATGAGCCTAGCGCCACGTGTGGCAAGTATCACAGAGGCCGAGCTCGGCCATGCCAACGTATTCCGATCCGACAGCTCGGCTCTCGAATCCATTACAGAGAAGCTCTCATCTCGACGGGACCTGGTAGCGGAGGCTTTTCGGTGAGCGGGCCGGATCGCAAGAAAAGGCGCGTCAAGAAAGCTCCCGATTTCGCCTCTAGCGATCGAGCAAAAAATCAGGCCTCGAGCCGGGCGGCCGAATTCGAAATCGACGATTCGAGCCCCCGAGAAGAGCGCGATTCGAGCGAGGCCCGCGAGCGCGCCCTCGAAGACCAAAAGTCCCTTGTATGGAGAGCTGTGTTCATTGGAGCAGCGATCGCGCTCATTTTGATCTTGATACCTTCGTACCTGGCAATTCCGCGTCTCGGAAAAACGAGGCTGGCGGCGGTCGATTTGTCGGTTCCTGAGCCTCGTCTCCTGGCCACCTCGGATTTACCACCTTACTCGGCAGGTATCGCCTCCGGATTTTCGGATGGCGGAGTACTCGTAGCTGTTCCCAGCCAGAAGCGCATAGAAGTGCTAGAGCTCCGAGCGTCTCAGACTTCCGACACCGCATCGGGAACGCTACCGCCAACTTACACTGCCTCTGTCGGGTTTTCCTCCAGCCGCAGCATCGATGTCGACGGGAACCCGGTTCTGGTTGCGACCCTCGCCGGCAGGCATCTCGCGGTCGTCGGCGACGGCTCAGCATCCGAAATTCGGTTGCTGGACGTAAGCTCGGACGAAGTCACCAAAACCATTACTCTCGGCTCGCGTCCCTCAGCGATCGCAGTTTCGGAGAATTTAGGAGTCGTTGCTGTAGCACATCTCGACGACGCGTCGCTGACTTTGATCGACCTGGCGACGTTCGCAACCAAAGAAATCGGGGTTAGCGATCCTTCCCGATTCCTGGCATTTTCCGGTACTGTTCTCTACGTGGCGTCGGAAACGAGACGAGAAATAGAGGCTGTCGAAGTTTTAACCGCTACGAAGCAAGGCCCGGTTTCTCTCGATTTTCTAGTCGGTGCGCTGGCGGCTTGTGGAGAGTGGCTCTTCGTCGGAGATTCTCAAAAGCACCAGGTGCAATTCGTCAATGTAAAAGATCCCGGACGCAGGGGATTCCTCGAACTACGCGGGAGAGCTCGAAATCTCTATTGCATGTCGGGAGGGACCTTGGCGGTAGGGACTGATTCGCCCTCAAGTATCACCGCATTCCGAATTTCGACAGAATCGCAAGACCAGCTTCCGAGTGCACAGCCCTTGGAATCGGTATCCGTACCGGCTTCGCCCAACTTTATGGCCGAGATATCTCCGGGAATCGTCGCCGTCGCGGGGTCGGTGCCTCCCTCTACGATCTTCAGCGCCACGCTGGTGATTATCAACCTCGTAGCCGTTCTTGTCGGCGGACTCGTGACCGGGCTTATAGCTCGCAGGAGGTATGGCGCCCATGCCATGGCCATGTCCGCGGTGCTCGTAGCTTCATACTGGCTCGTTTTCCAGCGTGGACAACCTCAAACTTTGCCGTTCGTACTCGTCTTCGTCGGCATTCCTGTAGTCGCTACCGCGGCCTCCGGTGCATGGCTGGCAAAAATCGCACAAAATCGCCTCGGCCTTCTGACTCGTCAAGCCGCGTCGGAAACGACCTCGGTCCAGGAATAGCCGGTGGCGCGTCCGATGATATATCTGTCGTGGCATAGTAGAGAAGCGAGCGAGCCCGGTGGCAGCGGCGCCGGTGAGGCGTCGAGGAAAGTCGGGACTCCACAGGGCACGACGCTGGGTAACCCCCAGTCGGGGCGACCCGGGGAAAGCGCCACAGAAAACAGACCGCGGCGATTCTGCATTGCAGAAGTCGACGCAAGGGTGAAAAGGTGGGGTAAGAGCCCACCGGCGGCTCGGGTGACCGGGCCGGCCAGGCAAGCCCCGTCGGGAGCAAGGCCAAGCAGGGAAGGTCAGAGGGTGGCCCGTCCGACGGCTGTTTTCGCCACCTTCCCGGGTAGGCCGCAAGAGATGGCGGTAAACCGTCATCCTAGAGAGATTGCCACCCCCCGAAAAACGGGGACAGAATCCCGCTTACAGGCTCGCTCGCCTCATTTTTCACCGCAGCTCGTCTTCTCACTGCCCGCCTCGTCGTCAAAGCCGGCGGCGCGGCCACCTTCCGTCACCCTGCCCAGACAACCCCGGCGACAACACGCACCCTCGCACATCAGCGACCGGATCGGAGAGCTGCTACCCCCGATTTCTGGCCCTTTTGGGAGTCGCCGTGTCGGGTGACGCACAAGCCTGGGCCGTGCTGGTGGCCACAGCAGTTCCGCTCCTGGCCCTCGACTTATTGTCTCTCCGCAAACATCACGGGGTCACCTCGATGGCCACCGCCGCGAGACAGAGTGCGCTTTGGCTCGGAACCGGCTTAGTTTTTGGGCTTTATGTTCTTGTTCACTTCGGTCACCAAGCCGCCCTCGAGTACTACACCGGTTTCCTAATCGAGAAATCTCTGAGTGTCGATAATCTCTTCGTCTTCCTGGCGATCTTTAGCTACTTCGCAGTCGAAAGACGTCACCAGAGCAGACTGTTGTTCGTCGGAATCCTCGGCGCCATCGTATTTCGGGGAATTTTCATCTTTGGTGGTTCGTACTTGCTGGAGCGAATCGATTGGATGGTCTATGTCTTCGGCATAATTCTGCTCATCACGGCCATCAGGCTCATGCGCAAACACGACGAAGAGGTACATCCCGAAAAGAACCTTGTTGTAAAAGTTGCGAAGCGCATCCTACCCGTTACCTCACAGGTTCACGATCAGCGGTTCATAGCCCGGGAGAATGGACGCGTCGTAGCGACGCCGCTGTTGCTGGCAGTCATTACCATCGAGACCAGCGACATCATGTTCGCAATCGACTCGGTTCCTGCGATACTGGCTATCACCAGGAACACGTTTATCGTTTACTCGTCGAATCTCTTTGCGATCCTCGGACTACGCGCCCTTTACTTCTTCTTAGCCGAAATCGTGCAACGCTTCCGGTTTTTGAGTTACGCCATAGCCGGAATTTTGGCGTGGGTGGGTATCAAGATGTTGGTCCACAGCTTTGTAAAGATCCCGACCACCCTATCCCTGGCGATCGTCGGATCGGCGATCGCTCTTGGAGTGGTGCTGTCCCTTGTCATACCGGAACGCAGCGCCAAAGAGCAAATAGATAGACCTGGTCTGAGGCCTCTATCCGATCAGGACGAGACCCCGACAGGAAAAACCTGGGACTAGGAATCGAGTGTCGGGTTTTCGCTCAACCCCTGGTGCGCTGTATCCCTGCCTTGGCGAGTACTGAAGGATGGACGCCCATCTGACGAAAAGCTTGGTAGGAAATTCCCTTACGCTTTGCGAAGGAAGCTGCGTGCTGGATAAAGCCTTTTTCCAGATCCGGTCCCTTTCCGCCCCCTTTGCGGGCTGCAGCCAGAGCTTTCTCGAGTCGCAAAACCTTTTCTGTCAATTCAATCTTGCGGAGCGAGTTATCTGCTGCGCTCAGCTCCTGCTGAGCTTTGGCTAGGCGGCGCTCGATTACTTTAGGGTCTACTCTTCGAACACCGCGCATCTGCAGCGAATCCAAATATGCCTTGACCGCTTCGGTTTCTTCGCGTCCTTTTCGTATGGCCGCTTTATCCTTTTCCGTCAGCTTGCGTCGAGGCATTTTGGTGACTCCTTCTCTCGGCACATTGCGAAGGTTCCAAAACGGACCACTTCGATAGCAACGAATACTACATCATAGCGCTCGCTCGCAGTCAACGCGCATCAGTCGTTTTGCAAATCCAGAGTGGCATTCACGATTGCGTCGGCTTCTCGATTCTCCTCTCGCCGAACATGGGTGACTTTCCACCAATCCAGTTTGTTCAGTAATTGCATGACCTCAGAATAAAGTGGCAGTAGTCGAGCATTCTTCACCTTGTATTCGCCGAGCAACTGCATTACGATCAGCTCGCTGTCCAGCCGAATTTCAACTCTCTTCAGGCCTTCCTTCAACGTTGCTCGGAGTCCATAAATCAGCGCCTTGTACTCAGCTTCGTTGTTAGTTGCCGTTCCGAGGTAGACTCCGTTGCTCGCGATTACTTTCCCGTTTCCGTTCTCCGAGTATCGTCGCAGCACAAATCCCGCAGCAGCAGGACCCGGGTTTCCTCTGGCTCCGCCATCGCAGTACAGCACGGCTTCCGGCTGCATCGGCCGTTACCAGAATCTCACTTTGTCGTTACCACGACTATCATTCGTCCGCAATTCTCGCAACGAGGGATTTCATGTGCTGTGGCGCCGATTTCCTCCAAAGCCGCTTTGGAAAGATCCATGTTGCACCCCGTACATCGGGCGCCTTCGAGGGTCACAACTGCGATTCCTGCCAAATGAGCTCGCAACCTTTCGTATCTTTCGAGCAAATCTTCATCGAGGCTGGAAGCAACAGCATCTCGTGAACCGGTAAGTGCTGCGATCTTGCTCTGAAATTCTGCTTCTTCAGACGCCCACTCCGCGGCTATTGCGTCTCTTCGCTTTCTGGCGGCGTCCAGTTCCGCTTGCAGTGTGGAAAGGTGGCCGGAAACCTCTTCGTGCTCGACCATCACATCGAGCAGTCTCGGCTCCAACGAGCGTCTTTTGGTCTTGAGATGATCCAACTCCTGCTGAAGCCCCATAAGCTCTCGAGTAGCACGCACTTCACCGCCATAAAGCTGGCGCTCGATCATCTCGATTTTGGCCTCTGTTTCGGCCATTTCTCGTTCGAGCTGCGACTGGTGTACGCTCAGCGACTCGAGCCGACTCCTGCTATCGGCTGTCTCGTTCTCCAGGCGTTCGATTTCGGCTTCGGCAAGCCGAAGTTTTTCGAGAACCGGCGACCTATCTCGTTCGAGTCGAAGGGCATCGATTGCCGAATCTAACTTCTGCAATTCGAGGAGGTTGTTGACCGTTTTTTCATCCACAGGATTGCAGACTATACGAATCTCAGAAACGTCATGTGGGAGTCGGCGCGGGCCTGGTCGGCGATGGCGCGGGCCTGGTCGGCGATGGCGCGGGCCCGGTCGGCGATGGCATAGGACTTGCCGGCAGGGTTGCGACCGGCGGAGTCGAAACGCTCGGCGGTTGCCCCACATCACCCGTTTCGTCCGGGGTAGGAGAACCCGGAGAACCTGACTTGCTTTCAGACTTTAGCTTTCCGCCCTTTATGGTGCAGTTCGGGCGCTCGAAGTCCTTGATCTCGAGATTTTCGTGAGCCTTTGCCATAAATGCTTGAAATACGGCGGCCGGGATCGTACCGCCGGCAACAGAACCGTATCCGTTGACGTTGTACATCGAGATCTCGGCTTCGGGAGAGCCCACCCAAACTCCCGTCGAAAGGTAAGGGGAAAATCCGACGAACCAGGCGTCCCTGTATTTTTCGCCCGTGCCCGTCTTGCCCGCTACCGGCTGGCGCCCGATAGATGCGCGTCTCCCTGTTCCGGACGTAACTACCGACCGCAATACATCCACAGCCGTGAGCGCTACACACCGGTCGACGGTTTGCTCTCCTTTTGGTTCTGCTTCGTAGATTACCCGACCGTCCCTACCGAGAATGCGCTGTACGTAATAAGGCTTGAATCTTATTCCTCCGGTCGGAAGAGTCGCGAAGGCGCCGGCCATGTCTACGGGAGACTCTTCTTGAGTCCCGAGGGTAATTGACGGAACCCGCTTTATCTCCCCCGGGAGTCCCATCTGCTTGGCGGCTTCGATTACTGCATCGACTCCCACATCTAGAATCATCCGAGCAAAAGCACAATTGACAGACTTCGCAGTAGCCTGTCGGATGCTCATAACCCCCCCGCTCTCACCGGCGTAGTTGTTGGCTTTCCAGACCCCGCCGCCGGGGATTTTCAATGTGCACGGACCGGTGCCGTTGACCGACTCCGTTGGGGGAATCCCCTTATTGAGAACTGCGACAAGGGTAAAGACTTTAAATGACGAGCCCGTGCCTCTGACGCTCTGGGTCGCCAGATTGTACTTATACTGCTGGAAGTCTTTGCCGGTTGCCAGCGCTCTGACGGCGCCGCTTCCCACCTCGACACTCGCCAGTGCAGCGGTGAATCGTTCTCCCCTTGGTCCCTGGGATGCGATGGCTTCCTCGGCAGCTACCTGCAAGTTCATGTCCAGAGTTGTCTCTATTGTCAGTCCACCCTTGAAAAGGGCGTTGTATCGCTCACTCACCGTCTCCCCGAGTATGGGTTCTTTCAAAAGAACTTGTTTAACCCACTCTGCAAAGTAATCCCCGGGCCCTTCGGTAATCTGGGGCCTCAGATGCAGCTTCGTGGGAAGCGGCTCCGACTCCGCCTGGCGTCGCTCTTCAGAGGTGATATAGCCGAGATTCTCCATCTCCCTTAGAACTTCTCGCCTTCGCACCTGAGCGTTGTTTGGATTGGTGAGCGGATCGTAACGCTGTGGGGACCTAATAAGGCCCGCAAGAAGCGCCGCTTCTCCAACGGTTAGGTCTTTGGGGTCCTTTTTGAAATAAGTGGAGGAAGCAGCAGCGAGCCCGTATGCGCCGTTGCCGAAGTAAACGCTGTTCATGTAGCGCTCCAAGATCTTCGACTTCGGCACCTGCCGCTCGAGCTGCTGGGCCAGGAAGATTTCCTTTATTTTTCGGCCGAGCGTTCGTTCCGGAGTAAGAAGCGAATTCTTGATTACCTGCTGAGTAATAGTCGAGCCCCCCTGCTCTACCGAACCTCTCGAGATGTTGACTATTGTCGCTCGCGCCAACGACTTGAGATCGACCCCGGAATGTTCGTAGAACCTCTTGTCTTCTGCAGCGAGGATGGCAGCCACAGCGGCCGGCGCTACGCGAGTAATTTCGACCGGCTCGCGATTCTCCTCAGCATGCAACACCGCGATCTGGGCGCCGTCTTTGGAAAGCATCTTGCTGTTCACAGCAAACGGCTCGAGGCCGATCTCGCCATGTGCGTCCCAGGGCGGATTGAATGTGATAAACGGGCCCGTTTTCGAGGCCCGGGCAACCACTACTGCCCATAAGGGAAGCAGTGCGATCAGGCATGTAAAAAGCACCAGTCCCTTCAGGGCGCGGCGAAGCATGGTCAGTTTATGTGGATGCCCGATATCGCACGCGCGATGACAAGCCTCTGGATTTCACTCGTTCCTTCGAAAATAGTGTAGATCTTGGCGTCTCGGTGCCATTTCTCGACCGGGAAATCACGTATGTATCCGTACCCCCCGAGAATCTGAATAGCCTCCTCGGTCACCTTGACGGCTACCTCGCTGGCCTTGAGCTTAGCCATGGATCCCTCAGCGTTCTGGTACTTACCGTTGCGCCCGAGCCACGCTCCTCTCCAAACAAGCAGTCTGGCTGCGTCGATCTCGGTTTTCATGTCCGCGAGCTTGAAAGCGATGGCCTGGTTCTCGATGATCTTACGCCCGAACTGCTCGCGTTCCTTAGCGTACTCCAAGGCAAATTCGTAGGCTGCGCGAGCTATACCTATCGCCTGGGCGCCGATAATCGGCCGGCTCATTTCGAGGGTTTGGAGCATCGCCGAGCCGCCGGTTCTCTCGCCCTTCCTTGCTTTTTCCAGCCGTCGCATCAACCGGTCTTCACCGCCTAGGAGGTTCTCTTCAGGAACCCTCACGTTGTCGAACAAAACTTCGGCCGTGTGGCTCGCCCTTATCCCCATCTTTTTCTCTTTTTTGCCCTGGGAGAGCCCGGGCGTGCCCTTCTCGACGATGAACGTGGCCTGGCCGCGATGCCCTAGTTCGGGATCCACCGTGGCGACAACGACGTGCACATCGGCGATGCCGCCGTTGGTGATGAAAATTTTCTGGCCGTTGATGACCCACTCGTTGCCATCCTTTTTCGCGGTAGTGCGAAGGGAGGCGACATCCGATCCTGCGTTGGGCTCGGTCATGCACCAAGCCCCGAGTTTTACGTCACCGGGAGTCCCGTAACAGGCAGGGACCCACTTGACGATTTGCTCTGGCGTACCGTTGGCGTAAATTCCAGCCACAGCCAACTGGGTTCCGAATATCGACAAGCCTATTCCCGCGCATCCCCAAAAAAGCTCCTCGGACACTACGGGAAGTGTAAGACCGGTGGGGTCGGCGAACGCCCGCACGACGAACTCGTAGGAGTAAAGCCCGATTTCGGCCGCCTTGTTCAGTACCGGCCACGGGGTTTCTTCCTTTTCATCCCACTCTTGAGCGACGGGCCTGACTTCTTTTTCTGCAAACTCGTGAACCCAATCCCTCAATTCTTTTTGCTCTTCGTTCAACTCGAACGAAATCGAGGCAGGTCCCTGTTGGCTGCTTTGGAGTGCCTCCGCGATCATCGCAGCTGCATTGTCGCTCATTGTTCTTACCTCCCACGCCCATCCAGACGATCGTTGACGCTTCCCACACGGCAGCCCGCCATGCACAAGGCCCTGATTCTTCTCGCGACCTCGGGTTCCGAAACATCCACTATCGTAACCTTCAGTAGCACCGTGCAAACCCTATCGGACAGGATGGCGGTATCGGCAATGAGGATGGATTTCGCGATCTTGCGACAAAGCGGTGATGGTGGCAAAGTTGATTCTCCCCTAAGCTGCCGGGGATGCGGCCGGCGAGCCCGTCCAGCCGGACCTCAAAACTTCATTTCTACGATGAGCTTTACGATGGCCCGTTCTGGAGAGTTCACAACGACGAAAGGAATCAGATGCGCCGGGTAACTATGCGAAGCACCACACGGATCGCGGCGGGCAAGCGTTTGCGGCGGATTACTACAGCCCTCGTCATCGGCATTGTCGTCATATCGACGGGTTGCCGCGGCGCCGCCAGCGATCCGAATCGAGTCAAGATCGGCCTTATGGCGGCCTTCAATGGACCGCTTGCGTACTTTGGCGCCGCATACGACAAAGCCACACAGTTTTTCGCTCAGGAAGTTGAAGAACAGGGCGGTCTAGCCGGGGGTAAGACGCTGGAAATCGTCGCCTGCGACACCGAGCGCCGATCCGAAAAAGAGGTCACCTGTGTCGAGAAGCTCGTCAAGAAAGACAAGGTCACAGCAATAGTTGCGGATAACGCCGAAGGGATTCTGTCGCCGAGGGCCCTCGACACGATCAACCGAGCCCGCGTGCCGGTAATGCTTCCGGCTCAGACCGTACCAATAGAAGAATTCAGTGCCGAAAAGGCGCCCTTTCTCTTTGCCGATGTCCAGAAAAGGGATTACGGGAAAACCCTTCTCGATTTTTATGTCGACCAGCTCGGTGTCTCCAAGATCGGGATCTTGCACGCGACCGACCTTTATGGAAACGAAGGACTAAAAGAGTTACAACAAGCCTTCTCCGAGCGAAAGATGGAGCCCACCTCGATCCAGAGCTACGCCGCAGGCGACCAAGACATGACTATTCAAGCGACGAGGCTCAGAGATTCGGGTGCAGAAGCCGTAATCATCTGGGGACTTGGATCGGACGCCGCCCGAGCAGTCGAATCGATGAAGCGTATCGGATACAAGCCAAAAATTGGAGGGCCGCCCGGACTGTACATAAACACCTACCGAAACGTACTGGGTCCGGATTCTAATGACACCATCATGGCCGCCCCCCATGCCCCGGGAGATCTTCCGGTGAACATCCAGGAGGTCATCTGGCTCTTCCGCTTCTATATGAGATACGGATTCAATTTCTTCATCATCAACGGTCGCTCGGCGCCCGACTGGCCGATTCTGGAATTGAACGCATACAAAGGGATCCGCTACCTGGGATTGGCGATCGATAGAGTGCAGTCCACGGACGGTACGGCCATCCGAGACGTTCTGGAAAGTGGCCAGCGATTCGACGCCTTGGGCTATCAGGTCAAGTGGTCCCAGACGAGCCACATAGCCACGAGCGATCCCGCCACCGAGACCTGGATCGCGCGGTTTACCGACGGTCACGTCCTCTTCGATTGGGATCCACGGGCGCCCAAAGCGTACGAGTGGTGCAGACGGGATGTCGAAGAAGCGATGACTCAGACGCGTCTGGAAGAAATTGGAAAAGAGGCCGGCCGCCTCATCCAGGAGCTCGTCGGCGAGATCCTGGGCTGCTTCGACCGGTATGAACCTGACTTTCGCGCCAAGATGGGCGATTCCCAGTTCGAAGATCTGAAAAACTTGTTGCGAGGAATCGCATCGGATCCGAGCCGCGCCAGAGAACTCGCACAAAGCGCCGCGCGCCAGGTCGATCCGCTCGGGCGGCGCAGCACCCCAGGAGCGACCTCCGCTCCAGATGTATTACGGTGAGGCGGTTTCGCGGATCGGATGTTCACGCCCCGGTACGGTTCCCCTATACGATGAACGTTTCGGAAAACTCCGCACGCTAATGGACCGCTCATCCCAATAGGACAAAGAGAGAAACGGTGAGGACCGTCGTTCAACTTGTAGCTATAGGGCTTTCTCGTGGCGCCGTTTATGCGCTCGTAGCGCTCGGTATCACGCTCATCTACCGCACCACCAACATTCTCAACTTTGCTCAGGGCCAGGTACTCATGGTCGCGGTCTTTACGTCGCTTACCTTCAACCAGAACCCCCTCAGGCCGATTCCACTGCCTCTGGCGTGGCTGGCCGGAATCATTGTGGCGATGATCCTCGGGCTTCTCATCGAACTCGGCGTCAGGCCCACCCTGAAGTACAAGGGATCGATAGGCTGGATTCTCGCCACCGTGGCTATGGCAACGATCATTCAGTTTGCGGCGCCGTACATATGGCCTGCCGAGGATCGGCCCTACCCCAGCCCATTTCCCAACGACGTTGGAATCCCGGGTTTCGGCTCATTGGTGTCTCAGCGTCAGGCTTTCACGATCGTGGTCGCCTTCGCCCTGATGATCCTTGTCGACTTGCTCTACAACCGAACCAAGTTCGGTCGAGCTATGAAAGCCGTCGCCGTAGATAGAGATACCGCATCCCTCATGGGGATAAGTCCCAAGCGCACGGTAAGGTGGGCGTTCTTGCTCGCCTCGGCACTAGCGGCGGTAGGCGGTTATCTGGTTGCTCCGTTAGCTTTTGCCAACATCAACATGGGCTTCGATCTAGGAGTAAAAGCTTTCGTCGCGTCCGTCCTGGGAGGCATCGATTCCGCAAGAGGCGCAATGGCGGGTGGCGTCATGCTCGGGCTCTTCGAGGCGGCCCTGCCTCAGGTGCTGGGGTTGATAAACGCCAACCTTGCGAAGTTTCCCGATCCTTTCGTTTTCTTGCTGTTCATATTGGTTTTGGTCTTCAGGCCGCAGGGACTTTTCGGATCTTCGATCCGCGAGGCTCGATAAGTGGGGTTCCAAATGAGCTGGTATTCGCCGAGCCAAACACAACCCCCCCACCAGCCTGCTCCGCAGCCACAAAGCCGTGGCCTGCGAAGGCTTCGCCGTCCGAGGCAATCGGCTTCGACCGCTTGGACCGATGTTTTCGACGAGGAGTTCCAGGAGCGATTCGTAAACCCGACTCGCAGGCGAATAATCCTCAGCGTCGCGGCAGTCGCGCTGGCTGTCGGAATCGGCTTTGTCTTTCGGACCGATCCCTATTATCTGCGTCGCCTTTCGCTAGTTTTCGTCGCGCTCATCATAGCGTGTGGTCTGAACATCCTCGTAGGACACGCCGGACAGGTTTCATTAGGTCACGCCGCTTTATATGCAACGGGAGGATACGCGGCTGCATGGTTGACGACTCAGGCCAAACTTCCGGCGATCGTCGGACTTCCTGCCGGCATGCTCATCGGCGCCCTGGCAGGGTTCATCGTCGGTGCTCCGGCACTTAGAGTCCGGGGGGCCTACCTGGCCCTAGCGACTATGGCATTCGGACTGATTGTCTTCCGGGTTACCGACTCCCTCCGCCAGGTAGCGCCGGACTTGGCTACCGTGACGCCTCCAACGGTGTATGTCTCTCAAATCCCGCTCGAGCCAGACCAGCAGCTTTATTTTCTGGCGCTGATTCTCACTCTCGGAGTCGTCTGGGTTACCCGTTCTTTCACGTGGTCTTATCTGGGTCGCTCGACGATGGCGGTCGCCGGCTCCGAAGACGGCGCTGCCTCCGTTGGAATCTCGGTTTACAGGACTAAATTGAGCGCTTTCGTGCTGGCCGCAGCTACTGCTGGTCTGGCGGGAGCCATGTACAACTACATCGACCAGTTGATCAATCCGAGCACCTACGATCCCGTGATATCGGTTCGCTTTCTCTTCGTACTCGTAATAGGAGGCCTGGGCACCGCCATCTCCGGTCCGTTCCTCGGCGCGGGAATCATATTTCTTCTGCAGCTCCTGGCCGAGCGCCTGGAACAAGCTGAAAACCTCGCTCTTGCCGCGGTACTGCTGGGAGTCGTCTGGTTTCTGCCCAAAGGCATCGCCGGTACTCTCGCCGAAACGCGGCTGTTGCGATTGCTGCCGCGCCCCTATGAGACCTACACAGTACTTTCACGCAGCCCGAAGCGAATGCCTTTGTTGGAAGGACCCGAGCCTCGTCCCGAAAACTCCCCGACCCCGCCGGTAGCCACATCTCTAGAGAGTGCCTATCCATACCAGGGCTCCGGTACATTCGAGCGATCCGGAACATACCGGAGCTCCGGCCCGCACTACGCGGCCTACGCCGTTGCGTCTTCTCAGCCGCCACCCGCAGCGCAACCAGGTGGGGATGTTTTGATCGTCGACAATATATCCAAGCGTTATGGCGGTGTAGTAGCGCTCGATCGCGTAAGCCTTCGAGTTCCCCAGGGAGCGGTACACGCCATCATGGGCCCCAACGGGTCGGGCAAGACAACTTGCCTCGACATCATCGCCGGCCGCATCAAACCGGATTCGGGACGGGTAATTCTCAACGGCGCCGACGTGACCTCTGACCCTCCGCACAAGCGATACGAAGCCGGACTGGCTCGCACTTTTCAGAACATTCAGCTCTTCCCCGAGCTGCCCGTGATCTGGAACATCGCCGCCGCCGTTCGCCCTTCGGTCGGCGCCTTGCGTCAGATGATCCATACCCCTTCCTCTATCGAAGACGAAATACGCATTCACGGGAAGGCCCTCGAAGTTCTCGAAGAGTGGGGTCTCACTTACCTGACTTTCAGAAAAGCGGGAGTGTGCTCGTACGGTCAGCAAAAGATGATCGAGTTGGCGAGGGCTGCTGTTTCCAAGCCTTCTGTGCTCCTGGTAGACGAGCCATCTACAGGCCTCAATCCTAGATGGATCGAACTCGTCGTCACCGCACTGGCAAAGCTAAACGAAGCCGGGACAACTCTGTTGATCATCGAGCATCATCAGGCAGTCATTTCGGATCTCGCCCAGGAAGTCACAGTGCTCGACGAAGGAAGAGTGATCGCGCGCGGCCCCTTCGACGCTGTAAGGCAAGATCCGCATGTTCAGCGCGTCTATCTGGGCGAGTCCTATCAGGCTTCGCCCACCCCGAGCGCCCCTGCCGCTTATCTTCCCCGACACTCAGGAGAAGCCACCTAATGGCTGCTCAACCCGGTCAAAGCCCTGTTTTTTACGCCGGATCGCGCCCGCCTAAAGAAAACCTGGAGCCGCCTGCGCTTCTGGTCGATTCGATCTCTGTGTTCTTCGGCCCTGTGCAGGTGCTGGACAAGGTTTCTCTTGCGGTCTGGAGAGGAGAGCGAGTCTGTGTGCTCGGATCCAATGGATCCGGGAAATCCACGACTCTCAAGGCTATTTCACGAATCGTCCCGATTAGAGAGGGCAAGATCATCTTCGAAGGCACACCCTTGCACGTAATCGATGCCGACCGCGTAGTGCGCAAAGGCATTACTCTCATTCCGCAGGGACGCAAAGTCTTTTATGACCAGTCTGTCGAGGCAAACCTCTTGCTCGGCGCCTATACACGAAAGGACAAGCAAGGGATAAAAAGAGATATCGAAGCCGTTTACGACAGATGGCCGATCCTCGGTCAAAGAAGACGCCAGCTGGCGGGCAATCTTTCCGGAGGGGAGCAGCAAATGCTCGCCGTCGGGCGCGCGCTGATGTCGAGACCGACGCTGCTGATGCTGGACGAGCCATCGCTCGGTCTGTCACCGGTCGCAATCGACATGCTTTTTGCCGGATTGGATCAACTCGCCCGGGAAGGATTGACGATCCTGATCGTCGAGCAGCTGGCCACGCATGCCCTTCGCATCGCAGACCGCGGCTATGTTCTGGATCAAGGAAAGGTCGTCGCTTGGGGAACCGTCCAGGAGCTCCGGTCCTCGGGCGCCGTCATGGAGGCGTACCTCGGTCGGGCGAAGACCGGCTAGATCTCAAAAAGTGCTCGGTAACGATGCCGGCGACGTCTTCTTCGGCGCCTCTCCCCAGTAGCTCTTTGAGGCCACTCTCTCCGAGAAAGTAAAGTCTTTTGCCTTCCACGCTTGCCGAGGCTATCGCTCCCTCTTTTTCGAGGTAACGAAGAACATCCTCGACTCGCAAATCCGCAAAGGGCGATGCAGGATCGCCCGACGCATAAATGCGTGACTCAACTTCGGTCGCTTCTGCAGGGCCCGGCTGCAATGCTTCCAGGATCGATCTGCGAACTTCAGGCTTCGGGCTCGCTTTGTGGCCGAAGAGAGGAATGGTATACCTCCTCGCCCCTAGCCGTCCGACCTCTGCACCGATGTCAGCTTGAGCAAAGAGCCATCCGCAATCCCCGGGCGTATGACCGGCAAGAGCGGACTGCGCCGGTTCTCGAATCTCGCTATCTCATCGCTCAATTGCTCGGTCAACGCGATGTCATCCAAACCCTTCATAAGCCGTTCTTTCACGAAGGGGTCGATTTCGAACCGGCGACGCCATGAGCCGACTGCAGCCGTCTGGGATTCCAGGTCGATTACTATCTCTTCGGAAGGATTTGCTTCGGCTTGCCGCACCAGATCCTCTACGTCCTCAGCGGCCAAGGTAACGCACAACAAGCCGACTTTAGAGGAGTTGTTGTAGAAGATGTCGGCGAACGAAGGGGCAATTATCGCCTCGAATCCGTGATCCTCTAAAGCCCACACCGCATGTTCCCTGGATGAGCCGCAGCCGAAATTCGGGCCCACCAGCAGAACTTTGGCGCCGCGGTATTCCTCCCTGTTCAACACGAACGACGGATCGGGTTCCCCGTTTTCGAGGTGCGCCCAGTCATAGAACAAAAACGGTCCGAATCCTGTTCGCTCGATTCTCTTCAGGAATTGCTTCGGGATGATTTGATCTGTGTCTATGTTCGCTCTGTAAAGAGGGGCCATCCGTCCCCTCACGATTTTTACGGGTCTCATTCGACCAACTCTCTTACGTCCACGAAATGTCCTTCTATAGCTGCCGCGGCAGCCATCTCCGGGCTGACGAGGTGAGTCCGTCCTCCCGGTCCCTGTCTCCCTTCGAAGTTCCTGTTGCTCGTCGAAGCTGCGCGCTCCTTCGGACCCAGAATGTCGGGATTCATCCCGAGACACATCGAGCACCCGGCCTCACGCCACTCGAACCCGGCCGACTTGAAAACTTCGTCCAAGCCTTCTTTTTCGGCGGCCAATTTGACGGTCGTCGAACCCGGGACCACCATCGCGCGCACCCTCGGAGAAACCCGCTTGCCCTCCACTACCCTGGCAGCCGCTCTAAGATCCTCGAGGCGCGCGTTAGTGCACGACCCTATAAAGACCCGGTCGATCTCGATGTCCACTATAGAGGTGCCCGGCGAGAGGCCCATGTAATCGAGTGCCCGTCTTGCCGCTTCCCTCTGAGTCTCCGTCTCGAAGTCATCGGGATCCGGCACCGACCCCGTTACAGGCGATGCCATAGCCGGAGTGGTGCCCCATGTGACGTACGGCTCGAAATCGGAAACGTCGATTTGGATTACTTTGTCGAATTTGGCGCCCTCGTCGGAGCGCAGGCGGCTCCAGATTTCCGTAAGTGATTCGAAGTCCTTGCCCTTCGGCGCGAACCGCCTGCCTCTCAGGAATTCGAACGTGACGTCGTCCGGCGCGATGAGACCGCAGCGGGCGCCGAACTCGATAGACATGTTGCAAACCGTCATTCGCCCTTCCATGGAGAGGTTTTCGATCGGACGGCCCCTGTATTCCACCGCGTACCCGAGGCCTCCGTTCACTCCGACGCGGGCGATCGTTCCCAGGATCAGGTCCTTAGCGGTCACTCCCGTCGGCAATTGACCGGAATACTCGATGGCCATACGCATTGGCTTGGACTGCCACAGACACTGCGTTGCCAGAACGTGTTCGACCTCCGAAGTGCCGATCCCGAACGCGATCGCTCCAAAAGCACCGTGGGTCGAGGTGTGACTATCGCCGCAAACGATAGTCATCCCCGGCTGAGTGAGGCCCTGTTCCGGTCCAACGACATGAACTATGCCCTGGAATGGACTGTCGATGTCGAAAAACTCGATTCCGAACTCCCGGCAATTCTCACGCAGGGTTTCTACTTGTTTTCGAGATATAGGGTCCTCGAGGGGAAGGTGATTCGGGGTCGTGGGCACATTGTGATCGACGGTTGCAAGAGTTAGATCCGGGCGCCTGACTTTCCGTCCGGCCAACCGCAGTGACTCGAAAGCTTGAGGCGAGGTTACCTCGTGCACGAGGTGCAAATCGATGTACAGAAGATCAGGTCCTCCATCTTGCGACGAAACGACATGAGAGTTCCAGATCTTGTCGAACAGAGTCGAAGCTGAGTCCACGCTCTTTCCACCTCACTTTCCGAGCCGTGGGGGTTGTTGGGTTCGAACCAACGGCCTCCTCCTTGTAAGGGAGGCGCTCTCCCGCTGAGCTAAACCCCCGCCAAAATGTAAGGATTTTTTTCCGCTTCTCTCGAAAAAGCGGGCCGTAAAGTTTTCAATCAATGAAAACTAACAGAGGCTCCGATCGAATCCTGGGTGATAACCGGCAGGTCCGCGTAACCGAAGTGATAATCGACCGCGCACTCTGCATAGGCGCCGGTAATTGCTGCGGCATTGCACCAGACCTCTTCGATTTAGACGACGACGGCAAGGCCTACCTGATCTCGGGTGACTTCGACGACCATTCCCGCATCATCGAAGCCGCCTGGTCGTGTCCGACGGATGCTATCGCTGTATTCGGCGACGGTGGCAACATACTGTACCCGCCACCGGATCGCCGATCCTTCCGGGACGCGTAACGCATCCCGAGATGCCGATACGGGGCGAGTTCAATTCTGCGGCGCTCGAAGCGCTATCCTCCGGACTACGCGCTGATCCGCTTCTCGGGATCCTTAGGGGGCCTACCCCTAGGACGCTTCTTTGGCACGATCTTGCCGTTCATGAACAATTCACCGCCCCATACTCCCCAGGGCTCGCGCCTTGCGAGGGCACCCGCCAGACACGGCTCGCGGTTTTCGCACATGCGGCAGATCGCCTTCGCCTGAATGATGTCGGGAATCTCTTCGGAGAAAAAGAGGTCCGTCAAGCCCCCTGCACCGTCATCGCAGAGCGCCTTGCCGACTATGAACTTCCGTTCTTCCTTCCACGCAACAGCCATAGTTTCAACTCACCGTTACAACAACTTCTTTCTCGTCGGCATGCCCCGGTGTACAGACATTCGTTCTACTGCACCTAGACACCCCGAAAACTAATCGAGCCGCCTGATTTGGCGGCTCGGATCTCGGATCGGTTGCTTGCCTCGACTCAGGCTTTCGTCCCCTCCAAGATCCGGGCCGGTTCTGGCAATCCTGCTGCCATAATCGATACGAGCCCCGCCCGGCGCCATTCCGGCCACGTACCGACATGGCCCTTGCGTACGACCACACAGACGTTTCGGTGGGCGGCTTTGTAGCTTGTGAGCATGGTCTTTTTATATCCTGAAGCCATGTCCCCTACGCCCTGAACGGCCTCGTCGAATGAACCAACCTCGAACTCGTTATTATATATGTCTTCTCCAGGCATTGCAATATCGCGTTTTGCAAATTAATTTCGTTCTTGGAGCGCCATTAGTTCACCGAGGTTGCGATTGCAAATGAGTACATCCGCGAGCCCAGAGGAGCCCCGCTCCGGAGAGTTGCTGCGAAGAATTGCCCAAAATGTCGCCTTCACTGAAAACTCCACACCCGAGATCAGGGTCGGCGACCGCGGCGAGCTGGATGCGCTGGACGCGGCGTTGCCGGGGGGGATTCCGTCGTCGCTCGAGGCAATGTACTCCGAGTCCGATCCCGTCTCACTCACAGTTCCATTCGCCGGCGAGGACATTGACTTCATTCCTCTCCAGGACGTGGCAGACGTCATAGCCGAAGAGTCGGTCTCTTCCGAGTACGTACCGTTCGCCCGCGCGGGCAAAATCCTCCTCTGCATAAAATCCGCTTCGAATGACGACCGAAGCGACGAGCAGGTCGTGGCGCTGAATCGCGTCGGTACCGCCTGGGAAGAGGAACCTGCAGGAAGGAACCTCGAAACCTTTTTAGCGGTTCTAGCGAACATTGTCGAGAGACTGACGGTTCGATCGAAACAAGGCGCTGCAGAGCCTTCATCCCAGGAGGTCTCCTACTCGCTCGGGCCGGATTTGTCGCCCGAAAATCTGGTGGCAATAGAGACGGCAATCGCCGAGATCGATCCCGAGCACTCAGATTTCTGGATGAGCTTGATTTCGTAGAAAAACTCCGATATCGATGATGCGGCGCGTTGGCGCTAGCTGGTGCGTCGTTGGAGGTAAAGGGTGCCGCTCCGCACCCAGCTCTTCCACCGAACTGTTCTGATCACTTCGTATCCGGCAAGCCGGCTGCTCGACAGTACGAACTCGCGGTCGAGAGAAGGCGCGAATTCCCTCACATACCAGGGCGCATCCTCCGGCGTATCGAACACAGGAGTGTAATCGAGCGGCTGGTGATAGGCGCTCCACTCGAATCCACCGTCTATTTTGGTCGGCGGCACGCCGCCCGCAGAAAGAGCCTCCAGCTCACTCCAAGCAGCGTTTCTGTGTGCGCGCCAGTCCTGGATCCCCACAACCACTAAGACGACCACCAACGCCAGGGAAATCCCAAACGCAGCAAGATTCACTTGTCGATCGCTGATCCTGCCGCATATCCACACCATCGCCAGACCGAGCAACGGCACTTGATAGCGGTCATATCCGGTTCTTATATCATCGAAGGCAAAACCCATCGCCGCTGTGGCAATCAACGTCAGTCCCACCACCGCGACTATGAACAGTCCGGCGCTCGGATCCTCGAGGGCTGCTGCGGTCTCGCGAAACGAAAATCGTCCGCGGGAGAATTTTTCCTCGCCAAATCGATCCCTCGACTGAAGAAGTGTCCAGACCAGCACCGCCGAGGAAATCCCCACTGCAACCGAGATCGCGATCAAAAGCGCAGGGGGCAATTCGGGTCGATCGCCTCCACCGATCCCGTTGGAAGCAAATATCGATCCCCACGACATGTATGGGAAACGCAACAACCCGGGACCGGTCAACGATGCCCCTAATAGAGCCGCTGCCGCTCCCGCTACCACCGGCGCGGCCATATTGCGGCGCCTGGCGTCGGATGCCAGAAGAGTTACTGATACAGGTATTGCGACCAAGCACAGGTAAAGGAAAACGTGCACGGGAAAGAGGAAAAGCATCTTCGCCCAAACCCACTTGGAGGCGGATAACGCATCCTCGAGGTAGTGAACGGTGGAGACGCTCTGTTGTGCAAATAGCGTGTAGCCCCCAAGAGTCACGGCCAGGGTAAAGCTTCCCCACAAAAGGATTTCCTTGCAGCGCCGGCGCATCCCCGGCGCGATGCCTGCCAGCACGACGAAGACGGCAAGCGGAATAGCTCCGATAGGTCGAATAGATGCAGCTGCGGCCGACAAAACGCAAAAACCGATGAGCAGGCGTCGCGAGGGATCCTTCAAGTACCTGATCGCCGCCAAGCAAGTCCCCCAAAATAGCGCCGCCGCCGCGAGATCGGTCATGCCGGTAACCGCTAGAGGAAGTGCGATGGGATTTGCGACAGCGCACATTGCGGCTGCGGTAGCCCACCTTTTCCGAACACCGAGTTCGGTTGCCAATCGATAGAGGATTACCCCCCCGAGGATGAACGATACGACGCTTACCAACCTCAGCCATGCCAGTTCACCGCCCCACAATTTCCCTAAGCCGGCGCTGAGCGCAATCGGTATGAAGTCGGGAGAAACAGCGGTTGGATCGGGCCGGAAGACGCCGGTCCTGGCGAAATGCTCCACCGCCTTGAGATATGCCCATTCATCGACAACCAACGCACGAGCGGAGGGAGGGAAAACTGCTAATGCCGGTAGCGCCGCAACCACGAGCGCTGCGCCTGTGACGGCTGCCCCTCGGCCGGAAAGCAAATCGGCGAGTTTAGCTATAGCGGCACTTAGCGAAGATCCTCTGGATAGGGGAATCGGACCCGTTCTCAGCTCTCGTGAAGCGCTCATCTAATGTCGGGAGTGATGACCACCTTGCCGAACTCTCCGCTCTCTATGAGGGCAGGCAGCCTCGATGCCGCGGCATCGAGAGGTATCGCATGAGTAATGATTTGACCGTAGTAGTCGGGGGCGGCGCCTAACTCGCCGACCGCCCTCCGGAATTCCTCAGTTGTGTACGCCATCGCGGGCAGAAGCTTCACCTCCCTGACGAGGAGAAAAAGACCCTGAATACGGTAGAAACTCTGAGGCTTGGGGGCGCCTACCAGTACGACCCGGCCTCCGGCCTCCACCTTCAAGACTGCCTCCTCCACCGCATCTGCTGATCCGGTGCATTCCATGACTGTCGAAAAACTACCGAGCTTTCTGTCATTCCAATCAGGCGCTACCTCTGATGCGCCGAGTCTTCGGGCGAGGCTTCTGCGATACGGATTGCGCTCGATCACCGTGACCTCCATCCCCGAAGAGCGGGCTAATAGCATGATCAACAGTCCGATAGGCCCCGCACCTACAACGGCCAACCCGTTATCGATTGCGCCCGTTGCCTGCGCTACGTCCAATGCATGAATCGCTACCGCCAAGGGCTCAGCCAGCGCAGCCGTTTCCTGCGGCACTCCTTCAGGTACATCGAAGCACTGATTCTTGTGCACCACGACGTACTCGGCGAAGCCGCCATCGACGCTGATTCCGAGGGATTTCGAGGGCTGAAGCGAACATAGATGGCTTTGCCCTCGTTCGCATTGTCGACACCGGCGAGCGACTCCCAACAGATCGCATCGGGGCGCCGGGAGTACGGCGACAACGCCGGAGGAGCTCGCCGATGCTTCAGATGCTTCAGGGGACGACGTCGTCGAGAATTCAAATCTGCCGGAGATTTCGTGACCTAGGATCCTGCCGGCTATAGCCGGGCCCGCTTCGAGCAACGACAGATCGGAACCGCATAGCCCACAGGCGCCGACGCGTACGCGGACTTCCCCAGCGTCGGGGGATGGATCGTCTCTTACCTCTTCGGAGAGCCGCCCATTACGGTCTACGACCAGTGCCCGCATCGAAGACAAAACCTGTTACATCAAAGGAGCTGTTACGTCTTCGCTCAGTAGGACGTTTTTACGATACCTGTCAGTCTCTCCGCGAAAATCTCTGCCGAGTTTTCATGTCGCGACAAGACGAAGTAATTCGAGAAGATTCGGAGTTTTCCCCATCCCAGGAACGCTTTTCCCAGATAGCAATCTGGATCTTCGGGATCCGGCTGGACCAGGTAATCGACGATCAACCGCTCGGGATTGAGCGGGTGATTCCGCAGAGACGCAGCATAGTCGATGCGCACTGCGTTTTTCTGGCTCGGTCCCCAGCTCTCGTCCCAGTCGGTCTCGACGACGTAAAAGCCGTGTGGTTTCCGTTCTGCCAGAACCCACTCGTTCCGAGGACTGGACGGCTTTACCCACAGGTTGCACCCTTCTAACGAGCCCGCTGGAGACACCCTGAAGAAACACTTGACGAACTTTTGAAATCCCAGCGCCTTCGCCACCGGAGTGACATTGAACCCCCTGAAGGCGTAACCGTCTAGCTTGTCCGGGTCCGGACGAATCCCGCTTTTGAAAACTTTCCGTAATTCGGCCTCCGAAGATCTGCAGAGCTCGTCGAACAAGTCGCTCCTCGGCGTCGGGCGGTCTTTCAGTGCCTCTGCCATGCCATCCTCCTGAAGGTATACTTTCGTTTTGCTCAGCAGCGCTATGACGACGCCTGTGCAGTATATGATGTTCGCACCTTCTTCTCCGCCGGAGGTAATGCCAATGCCTGAAGTGTTGCCGGCCGTAGCAGGCTCGCTACAGCGCCGCGCGATACGAATGTTAGAAGCAGACTCTACAACGGCGCCCGAGGAGCGACTCCGGTCACACGCCTTCGACCGGTTCGCAATGGCTATCGTGGCGCTCGTTACCGCTGTATTTTTAGCGATTCTGGCGCCGGCGAGAGCCGAAGCAGCCGACTCCGTGCTCTGCGACTGCTGGCAACGCGTTCGCGCCCCGACATTTGCGGGAGACTATCCAATCGATCAGTCCGCTTCGGCCGCCGCCTTCGACGCTGCGCGAGGTCAGATAGTGAAATTCGGCGGCTCGACGTTCATTCTCACCGAGATCGACGATACCTGGGTATGGGACGGCACTCAGTGGACAAAAATGAATCCTGCTACCAAGCCGTCGGCGCGAACGCGAGCCCAGATGGCCTACGATCCCAAGCGACAGCGAGTGGTGCTCTTCGGCGGATTCAACTCTATGTTCGGCCCACAATACGACACGTGGGAATGGGACGGAAGCAACTGGACCATGCCACCCTCGGCCAATCCGCCGACTTTGGGCGGCACCGCGACGCAGTCCCCATACGCTCCTGATTTCGGTACGAAAGCCGGCCTTACCCAGGGACAAATGGTTTGGGATCCGATCCGCGAGGAAATCGTGCTCTTCGGAGGGGTCACGGTCGATATGACCACCTTCCAACCTACGGGCGCCACCGAGACGTGGGTTTACAAGAACGGCCAGTGGTCGAAGCGAAACCCCGTAACGCAGCTCCCCCCGAGGATATCTCCGGGAGCAGCGGCCGACATCGGAAGAGGTCAAATCGTAGCATTCGGTGGCGCACTGCCGAATCTCTACTTCACCGACATGAGTGAATCCCCCGAAGAAAAAGCTTTCCGTGATCAAGATGCGGTGCTGTCCGACACCTGGTCCTGGGACGGGTCTGACTGGAAGCTGATCCCCACCCGCCAGAGTCCGCCTCCCCGCCTGGGAGGTGCAATGGCTTCGGCCTTCAACGACACTCCGGTCGTATTGTTCGGCGGACAGTCCGTCAGCGCGATAGATGCGGACAACAACGGTGTGTACGAAACCATCAACGGAGTATGGGGCGACATGTGGGCGTTCTTGGGGGACACATGGGTCCAGATCATGGTTCCCGAGACGCAAGAAAACAAGGATCGTATCGGTTCTGCAGCTAGAAACGAGCACTTCGCCGTCTACGACGAGGCCCGCCGTGAGGTGGTGATCGCCGGCGGATATTCCCTCGGCGCGCCCGAAGAACTGACGTCCACATGGTCGTGGACGCCCCCCTTCGGGCGGCCCTACCACCAACGGCAATATTTTGCCGAGGGATATACCGGCAATGCTTCAGCGCCTTTTGACGAATGGATCACGCTTTTGAACTCGAGCAGCTCCCCTGCTTCGGTAATTCTTCGCTACGCTCGCGTCGACGGGAGTGTGGCGGATCAAGGCCCCTTTACCGTGCCCCCGAACTCTAGGGGGACGATAAATGTGACCTCGTTCTTGGGCCCGGGAGTCGAGCACGCGACTTATGTTCTGTCCGACAACCCGAAGCTTTTTGCCGAGAGACCCATGTACTTCGACTTCTTCGGCAGGCCGGGAGGGCACGACGGCGTAGGGGCTATCGATCTTTCCCGTGACTACTACTTCGCAGAAGGGTACACCGGTCCAGGTTTCGATACGTTCTTTACGGTATTCAATCCCAACTGGTGGGCGATAAGCGTCGACTTCAACTACTTGCTGCCCGGCGGAGGAACCGTGAGCAGAACGTTCATTGTCGGAGCGCGCTCCAGGGCCACCTTCCCGGCGAGAGAAGTTGTAGGCTCGACCGAGTTCGCTGCCCACATTCATGCAAATGGCGGACTCATTCACGTCGAACAGCCCGTCTACTTCGACTACTTCGGGCGCAAAGGCGGCTCGGTCAATTCAGGTCAGACGGAACTCAGTCCGACGGCAGACTTCGCTGAAGGTTATACGGGCGCCGGCTTCGATGAGTACATCACCCTGGGCAACCCGCATTCGGTTCCTGTCTCGGTCAATTTGAAGTTCCTTCCTGAGACCGGATCCCCGATCGTGGTCCCCGACGTACTCCCCGCCCAATCCCGCCGGACTTACAAAGTGAATGACCTCGTCGGCCCCAACGTGCCGCACGGAACCCGCATCACAGCATCGATGCCGATAATGGCGGCGCGGCCGATGTACTTCGAGTACGGGGGCCCAGGTGGCTGGAAGGGCGGCGACGTAGGCGTGGGATTTTCCGCCTCTTCGTGGGCGCTTTTCGCCGAAGGATATGCCTACTCTCCTGTTTCGCATCCGTACATCACGATTGCGAATCCTTCCTCGTCGCCGGTGAACGTGAACGTTTTGTTCATGTTCCCGAGCGATTTTCCGATGCTCCAGCCCGTCACCGTGCCTGCCAACGGTCGCTCTACGATCAGAGTTCTCGACCTCTTCGACAACCGGGAATTCTCGGTGTTCGTCATCACTCAGGACCCGACAAAGTCGGTGCTGGTCGAGCGGCCGCAGTATTTCAGCTACCGGGGTTGGGACGGCGGACTCAACTCGGCGGGATACAACGGATCACCGCCTCCTTGATCCCTTAGCGCGAGTCTTCTGGGGGAGAATAGATCGCCGGCGGTAGCGGTCGCGATGCCGCGACCGCATCTATTGCATCCCTGGATCTATCGAGGAACGCAGCTATACCGGGCACGAGAGGAACCGGCAGGGAATCAACGCTTGCCCAGACCAAATTTTCGCCGTCAGCCATTCTTCCAGGTTCGGAAAAATCACCGGCGGTTTCGGGCGTCCCGATAAAGTTCACAATCACCCACCCCGAGGAAAGATCCTTTTCGGACTCCCAAAAGCGCTCGGCCAGCCCGGCGATACCGAGGATTTTCACGGCAATGCCAGTCTCTTCGAGAACCTCGCGCCTGGCGCATTCAGCGAGCGTCTCCCCTGATAGCGGCCGCCCCCCCGGGATGCTCCACCAACCTTGGTATGGTGGGTCCTCGCGCCTCGCCAAAAGAAGCCTTTCGTTAGCAACGACGATGCATCCCGCCGCTATGTCGATCTTCTGACCTGCCGAGGTCGGCTGCTGCAAAAGAGCTCCCTGTACTGCTTCTGACAACGCTCTTCTTTCTTCGGGATCGACTTCGATGCTCGCGATCGTTTGATCGATCGATCCGCTCATAGTGAGCGAGCGAGCCTTCAGACCGTGTGCCTCACAGAAATTTTTCGCAGCCCGGTGGCCGGGGAGAACTTCCATCTCGCAGATGCCGGCGCCGTTGGCCCTTCCCCATTCCGCGGCGGCCAAAAGCAGCAGCTCGCCTACACCGATACCCCGCGCCGGTTCATCGACGAGGAGGTGGTGAATTCTGAGTCGATGACGACGCCCTTGGTAGCGACCTCCGGGGAAAGCCTCGAGGCTTGCAAGAACATAAGCCACGACCTGGCCATCTACTTCCCCCACGAAAACTGCGGCTGGAAGCCCATCGATAGCGGCCGACGAGACCGCATCTGCTATTACTTCACCGGTAGACTCACCCCAGCTCGCCTGGAACTCCCAGCCGGGCTTCAGCTTCTCCTGCTCCCGGGCGCCGGATTCGTAGATGGCAAGGATGACCGGAACGTCTTCTCTTCTCGTCAGTCGAACCGTCGGGGTCACGGTGCTAAGAAGAATCTCTCGAGGCTATTTCCTGGTGGATGCGCTCGATCACTGCAGCCCTCGACTTGGTCGCATTTTCGTATTCCAGCAACGCCTCCAGTTCTTCCCTGGAAAGCCCGCCGAGGCGAGCCACGACCTGGGACGCCGAAAGCGAATCGTAGTCTTCGAGCGACGACGGCGGAGAAAGCTCTGAGGGGGAGGAAGAAGAAAGTTTTTCCGATTCGGATTCGGCCTCATCTTCGACGAACGTGACCTTTACGACCTCCCCATCTTCGCCGGGAGATTCTTTCCTGAATCGCGCCTTTAGTACTCTCGCTGCTGCGGTTCTCTGGGCGCTCCTCAAGTTCGCCAGACCCACCCCTCTTGCGGACTCCTCGGCCTTATCGCGACCGAGATCGGCTCCATCGCCGGATGTCTCGAGCTCCTCTTCGCTCCTTCTAATTCCGATCACCGTCTGGAGCTCCTGGAGCGCTTCTTTACCTCGTTCCCCCAACCCGGAAACGATCTGGGCCACGAGGCTGAGGGGTGGGTACTCGAAACGGGCTGCCGACCGTTTGAGCGCTCCACGAACTCTGGCCCTGCCCACCGACCTGGCAATCTCGACCTCGTTCTCCAGAGCTGTTCGAGCTCTGTTTACTTCGACTTCACCCCGAGCCGCGCCTTCCGATATGAGTTTTTCGAGAGCTTCGCGGGCCAGCGCGGCCAATCCTACCGGCACATAGACAGCCATCTCCAGAATTGTGGGCTGACTCCCGTTCGTGGCCGACTCGCCAGCGTCTGCCGACGGCGTCTCCAGGTTCTTCCCTTCAGAGTCCCTCCCCGTCGGGATCTCCGTCATCGCTTCCTCCTTGCGCTATGCCACCCGAGTATAGTCGCCCCACTCTGCCCGCCAGCACATCGAATCCCGCTCCTGCCGGGATGATAAGCAGCACCAACAGCGGAAGACGATACCTGTAGTCGGGATCGAGAATCGTAAATCCCACCGAAGCCGTGACGCCCAACGCCCCGAGCCAGAAAGGCAACGCGCCGGGTCGATACTTTTTCTTCCTCAGCGCTACCGCCCCCAGTGCCGCCACCGCGCAGAAGAAAAGCCCCGAGACCAGCATGCCTGTACCCAAACCCGGCGCGGTCGGCGACCATAGATAGAGGACTTTTGCAAAAAACTTTCCCAGATATCTCCGTGGATTCAGGCGAATCTCATCAATGGCTTTGCGGAAAAGGTATCGGTCGGCCTCGACTTCGTTCATCGAGGCAGCTTCTTCGGGGTAGTAAACATCCTTGCCCACCGTACCCCGTCCGTGAGAATCCCATAGAACACCCTGCCAGAGTTGCCATCCCGTTCGACTCGAAAGCACGATCGGCGACCCCATCACCACAGAATTCCGCAGGGTCCATAGTCCTACAGGAACGAGAAAACCGAGTGCTGCTACTGCTGCAACGACTGCTCCGGCGCGAGTCGTCTTTTTGCCGAGCAACTCCGATTCACCCTCTGGCTGATCACTTCTGCGTATCCTGAATACTTGCAAGCCGATCCCCACGAACAACAAAGCGGGCACATTCAGAGGACGCGTCAATGCGGAAACGCCGATGAGAACCCCGCCCAACCCGGCCAATGCCAGACGCCTGCGATCGGATATCCAGTCCCCCTCGCCCGGCGCAGCGGCTCTATTCAAAGCCCAAACCCCCCACACCCCCACTGCAAGGCCAAAAGTGTCGCTCAGCGCGTACGCCGACCAGAACGGTACCTGGGGCGCCAGAATCATGAGCGCGCTCGAAATCAATGCTGCTCTAGCGCCGAAGCGTATCCGCGCGATCGAGTAGACCGCTGCAGTCATGCTCGCCGAGACAACCATCTGTGCGCCCGCGAGAAGCCCTCCGATCCGCCCTCCGGGGGCGAAGATCGCCATAAAAATCGGGTAACCGGGTGGATAAGTAGCCGACGGTCGCCCCGACAGCGTCATGCCGTGTCCGGCGAAAAACCCTCCGGCCAGCTCCACGTAGAGCGGGGTATCTCCTCCGTGCTGGACCCGACCATCGAAGTACAGCAAGAAAAAGAGCAGATGCACGAGAAAGGAGACAATCCCGACTGCCGGCGCAATTACCGCATGCCGATCCTCTGCGACCGACCTCGCAGATCCCAGCCTCATCCAGGATCCCTTAGCCCTCGGCGCGTCGGGAACGCCTGGCCATGCCCAGGCCGAAAAGCAAAAGGGCACTAAACAGCGCGGCGGGGCCGGCGTCGCCGAGCCGCGTATACAGCGTGGCGGAATTCATAGGAGGGATGTCCGCAACGATTACCTTTCGTTCGAACAAACCTGCACTTTGCGTCACGACTCCGTCGGGGCGAATCACAGCGGAGATTCCCGAAAGCGCGGCGTGAACCACATACCGCCTGTTCTCGATAGCCCTCATTCGACTCGCAGCAAGATGCTGGCTCGACAGGGTCGAATACCCAAATGAGCGATTGTTCGTTTCTACAACTATGATTTGGCTTCCCGACCGAACCTTGGACCTGACGATGTCGGAGAACGTCGACTCGAAACAGATGACGGCGCCGACGGCGACTCCCTTCACTTTGAAAAGACTCCAGTTACCCGGGATTCCATCCAGCGGAACTTTCGACAGCGCTCCAATTCGGGGGGCCAGAAGCGATCTGAGGGGAACATACTCGCCGAAGGGAACCAATTTCTCTTTATCGGAAACGTTCACCAGCTCGCCCGAAGGCGAGAACAGGTAGTTTCGATTGACGAATCGCTCGAGGTTCGTCGTAAGGGGCTGCCCGTTGGCTAAAAGGCTGGCCCTTGTGGCGCGGGTCACCGCATCGACAGCTTGGTCGGCAATGCCTCCCCGTCCGAGGATGGCCGACCCGAGGGCGCCTTCGGGCCAGACGATCAGATCCGGACCCAAATGCGCCGCCTCCAAACTTGCCGCCTCGAGCCAACTAAGAAGAGCGCCTTCGTCTTCTTCCGCAGAAGTCAAGGGGCGATTTTCAGGATAAGCCTGCACCAGCGCCACTCGCAGAGTTCCGCCTTCTCCGGCCTCGATCGGAGCCGATTCTCCCTGCCCGATCGCCGCTCCCGCCATGAAGCCTGTCTGCGTAAGAAAGATCTGCGGAAGCGCCAGAAGCGGAATCGTCACCGCCAGGGCAACACGGTCTATGTTCTTTACTCGCTGCCGTCGTCGCCATAAGGAATCGCCAATTATTACGAATGCAGTTCCCCCGAAAGCAGCGATTCCCGACACTCCCGCCGATCCGAAAAAAGACGCCAGCGATCCGAACGGACCGTCGATTTGCGTATAAGAAAGCATCGCAAGCCCGTAACCCCCCAGGGGAAGCCTCGATCGAGCTAGCTCCGCCAGGACAAGCGCTGCCGGGCCGATGAGCAGGACTTGCCAAGACGTCCTCGCCAGAGAGGCCAGACCCACAACGAACACCCAAAAAGCGGTCAACGAGAGAACCAGAGCGAAATACGCGTGTTTTCCGAAAAGCAACGCCCATTCCGAAGAGATGCCATAGAAAGCTAAGCCGGATAGGGCGCCTGCGAAAAACGCGGCCTTCAAGGCCATGCCTTTTGCAACTCGAAAAAGCGCCCCAACCGCCACAGAGGCCAGGATCCATCTAAGTGGGGCGCCGATAATCGACAACCCGATCGAGGCCCCGGCCAAGGTTGCGAGGCCGAGTCGGAATGTGATTTTTGTGCGACCTTCGAACTTTCCGGTCTTCAGTGCTTGGCGTCCGTCAGATGCAGTCGCGGCACAGCTGTCTTCGGGGATCCGCAAGCTGTGACTTGTGCTTTACCAAAAAGCACGACTTGCAGACGAACTCGTCTTCGCCGATTTCACCCTTTTCTCCCAAAAGAACGCGCCGCGTCAGGGAATCGTTTTCCTCGTCCTCCTCTGCCTCCTCTTCTTCCTCTTCCTCTTCGACCTCCTCGGGTTCTACGATGCCGCTCCGCTCCTTAAGAATTTCATCCAGTGTCGGCTCTCGCTCCTCGACGTCGTAGTCGACCTCTTCGTCTTCTTCGACGTCTTCTTTTTCCTCTTCTTCCTCTTCTTCGGCGATAACTTCGACGTCTTCCTCTATCTCGGCCTCGTCGATTTCTGCATCGAAATCGAGATCTTCGATGTCCTCGGGCGGAACATCTTCCTCTAGATCGAGATCTTCCTCGTCCATCTCGTCTACGAACGCGTCAAAATCCTCTGCCGGTTCCGGTGAGGAAGATTTCTTCGAGCGAGCCACCAGCCCTCCTCGCTTTACTCGAAACGTCGCTTTACAACTGCTCCGACAATTCCACGGTCGCCGGCTTCAGGCAATCGAAACCAGCCGCCCTGGCAGACTAAACACAGCCGCCGCCGGCCGGATTCCTTTTATCGGACGATCAGCCGAGAGCCTGCCTGCGCGAGTATGCCCGCGCTTCCGCCTCCCGTCTCTCCAAATCTTCCGTTTCCGATCCGATAAAACGCATCGCCTCCCAGACGCATCGATGACCTGCAATTTCTCTTATCTGATCAGCCATTTTCAGACAGACGCTCCTGTATTCGGGATGAGCTTGCTTCGAGGTGCGCAGTTCGATCAGGTACATGGCTTCCCGGGCATTGAGTTGCATACGGTAGCGCAATCTGTAGGCCATTGGAAGAACATATGACGCGGCAATTTCGGATACCTCGCGAATCTGCTCGTATGCCGCGGCAGCTTGCGTCATAGAGTCCCGCCATCGATCCGTCAAATCCAGTTCGCCGATGATTTCCGGCATCGAATACCCCAAAGACGGACCTAGCTGTTGCCATTCGATCGTCAGCATACGGTGGCGCTGCAAGTCACGAAATGCCCCGTAGTCGGATACGACCTCGAATGTGTAATACGTCGACTCGAAAGCCCTCCCGGGCAAGTGCCGGCGATTCTCCCGCCGTCCTACGTATTCAGAGATCAGTCGGGAGAGTTCTTCGGGCGCGAGCTTGGCGGCTGCCTTTCGGGAGTCCCTCAGGGAGAGATGGGAGTGCTCGAAAATTATCGCTGCCGCAATCTTTTCCTCGCCGGCCGGATCGAAGTCCACCAGCTCCACGTAGGGACCCGCTGCGGCTTCTCTCGCCGATTCGCTCGCATCGTTAGGCGCTGCAACGTCCTCGGTCAGTTCCGATACCGCAGCGCGGCCTCGCAGGCGCGTCTCCGACAAAAATCTTCTCCATGCGACTCCGCGGTCTTCCATGTCTACTCGCCTGAGAAATGAAGGGATGACCTTGCGAAGTTCTTTCAGCATCGATGCACCGAGCTGCCTTGCCTCGGCCAGTGGCGAACTGAGCATCCGCAGTAGCAATCGTTCGTAGGCCTGCCCGCTCCCGAAAATTCCGACATTTGCCAGCGAAGCTGCCGGCAGCAAGCCCCTGAGGGCATCGCACGTCTTCGCCCGAACCGCAGCTCGATGAGCTGCTTCCGGTTCGTGCTTGCGGGGATAGCGCTGCTCGAATTCGGCGTACACCAACTCGAAAAGCGCCGAATACTGCTTGAAGAGCGAATCGCAGACATCGACGAAAACCTTGCGGGCTTCCGTCCCCTCCAATTCCGGCGGCACCTTGTAGCGAAATCTTCCGTCTCTAGGCTTGTCGTAACGTATGTACCGTGTGGACTGCTCCAGGTAGGCCATCAATCTTCCGCGCTCGATGACTTTGGTGACGATGTTCGAAACGTTTTCGCAGGCAAGGTGCGCGCCACCGAGCTGAGCGACCGAATCGTCGCCATACTCTGTGAAAATTCGGTCGTATAGTGCTTCGGCCCTCTCCGCGCCCAGCCGACTCTCTTCGTCGTGATGGGTTCCCTCTAGACCTCGAGCGTATTCCTGCAGCGTTCGTACGCCCGCTTCGGGATCGTAGAAAAACTCATCCAAAAAGAGTCTTCGCAAGCCTTTTTCGGAACGTGAATACCGTGCGAACAGCGCGCCTTTTACAACTTCAGGAAGGTTTTTCAGCGCGAAGACAGGGCCCTCGACATCGGTGAAAAACCGCGACAGAATTGCCTTTTCGTCAGCTGTGAAGGCTTCGTAATCGCTAAACGCGCTCATTTGGGCATCGCCATTCGCACTCCCTTTGCGATTGGTTGCTGCAAAGTCTAGCCACCCGTAATCGCCGAGGAAACGATCCCCTGATCCAGCTCTTCTGCTAGTCGCGCGAACACCTTTGTATGGCGAGACTCGGAAGCCTGTCGGAGAAGGTCGATCAATCGCCTCAAATGGCGCACGGCGTCGCCCGGGTCTGAAGAGCCCGACACGAGCGCCATCGGATCTTGCGTTTTGGCCCAACGCATGACCAGCAAAGAGTAGGAGAAATCCAGTGGCTGCGTTCTAGGTTCACCGAAGACCTCCCGCTCTACTGCTTGCACGGATGCGACCGCTTCTTCCGCCAGAGCCGCTTGGGCCCTAAGAGTCGGTTTGCGAAAAAACCGGGAATCTACCCGCTCCGCACCCCGGTCGTCGGCCACGAAACCGGAAATGACAGCCGCCAGAAGGTACATATCGAAAGAGTCGTCCAGGTACTTCTCCATCCATTCGACAAAAGCCACGTCTCGCTCCGTGTAGACTCGACTGAGGATTTCCCCTTTTCGGCTAAGCGACCACGAATTCTCGAGATAGCCCAGTCGCCTGAGAGTTTCCTTGTACCGGTCGAATTCCTCCACCAAGGCGGACCTGGAAGTCCGACGCGGCGGCCCTGCAGTTCTACGACCAGGGAGGGATTGGAATGCGGCATACGAATTCTGGAGCAGCTGCACGGCCGTTTCCCTCGAGGGATATTTGCGAATCATGTTGGCGACCATGTTGTAGCCCGGCTTGAAACTGGAGACGAGCCGGAACTTCGTGGACCGCGCCGTCGTCATTACGTGATCGATAGGAAGCCAGGGTGAGTGAACAATGACGGCGTATCCTACGGTGTCCTTTCCCCTCCTTCCTGCCCTACCGGAAAGCTGGGTGAATTCAACCGGGGTCAGAAGTTTGTGTGAAGTCCCATCGAATTTGTAGCAACTTTCGAGCACAACCGAACGGGCAGGCATATCGACGCCCAAAGAAAGCGTCTCTGTTGCGAACACCACCTTGAGCAATCCGCGCGAGAAAAGTTTCTCCACTACCTCCTTGAAAGGATGGAGCATCCCTCCGTGATGGGGCGCCACACCTCGCAAGAGGCCGTCCAGAAAGGAGTTGAAATTCAAGGCGGCAAGTTCTGCGTCGCTGAATTCGGAAACGGCTTCGAGTGCTGCATCCCCTATCGCCCGTCTCTCGTCCTGGTCCACGAACGATCTCATCGAAGAAGCGACCATCGCCACGGCTCGCTGGCATCCCTCCCTCGAAAAGATGAAGTAAATACAGGGAAGAAGCTCGTTTTCTTCCAGACATTCGAGGACATCCAGCCGGTGAGGAACGAGGGCGTACCTATCTCGCCGGAATCGCTGATACGAAAGCGCTCTCGCCAGGCTTGGATTCAGCTTGCTCTTGGATCCTTTTGCCCAGAGCCGACGCAAAACGGCGCGAGATGTTCGTGCGTCTTCGTAACAGTAAAGCACCTCCAGCGGAACAGGTCGTTCGCTCTGCGAAACGCACTCCACCTCGCCTCTCACCGTTTTCAACCAGCCGACGAATTCCGCTGTATTGGAGATCGTCGCCGACAGACAAACCAGTCGTATGTGAGGGGGAAGCATTAGTATCACTTCCTCCCACGTCGAACCCCTTTCGGGATCCTGGAGGTAGTGAATCTCGTCAAGGACGACGTGGGAGATCTCCTCGATTTCTTCGGCGCCTTCATAAAGCATGTTCCGAAGCACCTCGGTGGTCATGACCAGCACTCTGGCTTCGGGCCGGATGCTCACATCCCCTGTGAGAAGTCCCACTTCCTCATCACCGTGTTCTTCGCGCAGCTCTCTGAATTTCTCGTTGGAAAGCGCTTTGAGCGGGGAGGTGTAGATAGCCCTGGCGCCGCGGAACAGAGCGAGATGAATGGCGAATTTGGCTATGACGGTCTTTCCTGCACCCGTCGGCGCCGCCACCAATACGGATCGTCCCGCCGCCAGATGTCCGATCGCCTTTTTCTGGAAATCATCCAGATCGAAGTCCAGCCTCTGCTCGAACCACTCGAGCAGAGCTGCAATTCCTGCAGTACCCCCGCACCCCGGGTCAGACGCCTTGTTCATTTGCCCGAGGGCCGGGGATAGCCGAGGTCATGTCCTGTCGGACATCCCACGGGCTCAAAAACAGGATTTCGAGCCGTCCCTGGCAAGATGGTACGTACCCAAAAGGTAGTCGCGCGTTTTCAGCGATCTCGAGCCCCTGGTTCCAGCTCGTGCCCGCCAACATAGCGAGTCGATACGCTTTGAAGCTCCACCTGATACGCAGGTCTCCCATAGAGTCTGCAACTATTCCCGTCATGAAGGCCTCGTGATGTCCTCTCGTGCCGCGCCATGCAGCCGAATAGGGAAGGATCGAATCCGCAGGTGCGGCAGCGGCGGCCGTTTGATTTGCGAAGGATTTGTTCGCCTCGAACGCTCTTCTTATGAGCCCTTCGTCGAGGGCCCTCGTGTCGGCCCGCGAAAACATCTCCAACTCGGCGCATGCCGCTGAGATACTAGCGGTCACTTCAGATGAATAAGCTGCCGCCCTCTCGACTTCGAGCCAGCCTGCAGCGCTATCCCGCGCCTGCGAGCCCATCTGGATCGCCGGAACGCCGTCTAGATCCCACGGAAGTAGTTCTTTATCGATCCCGTCGGCAAATTCCGGAGTCCATCGCCACTCGGAAAGCGCCCCGTCGGCGATAAGCGGTGCGGACGAGAGCAGGCGCTTGTCGGAGATCGATACACTGTCGCTCCAGTAGACGTTCAGCCACGCCTTCGACGAATCGGCGAGGACCAGAAATCTGCGAGCCTGCAAGATGAGGTCCCGACGAGCTTCCGGAGGCGCCTCGGCAAGCACCTGAACGTTCTCGACCGCCTCGACTATGTAGGAAATCCAGTGAGTCACATGGTTTCTCAAAAACTCGAGCGTTTCATCCTCGAGCGGCGTCCAGCGAGAAACCGTAATCCGCAGCTTCGAGAGCTCACGCCCCAGTTCGTCGGCGTCCCTCCCCAGTCGTTGAAGCTCCGCGTCCTCATTTTTTTCTAAAGCTCTCTCCGCAGAGTCCAATAGCTCGAGGAGTCGATCCCGATACCCTTCCGCTTCTCGCCCCCACTCGGACGTCCTATCGAAAACAGCCTGCGCCAACGACTTCGGCCCGCGAGTTAGGCGATACGCCACGTATCCGGTCGTCCCCAGAAGGAGAATTCCCGCAATCGCTATCGATCCGAGCAAATAGTGGCGCCGTTTCGCCTTGGTTTGTCGCTTTGCCAAAGTCGATTTTGTCTTGAGCCCACGCCTCGAAGCTTTGTTCACCCGTTCATCTCCTCAGCACAAAACGCGCGAACAGCACCGCCAGAATGTAAAACACGCACATCGGAAGAAACAGCGCCAGAAATGAGAAGGGGTCTTGACCGGGGGTGGCGACGGCAGCCACCACGGCGATTGCCACGATCACCAGCCTCCATGCCTTCAACAGTTGCTTTGACTCGACCGCCCCCAGTGCGACCAGCCCCACAAGGGCCAATGGAAACTGAAAGGCCGCACCGAAACCCAATCCCATTGTCAAAAGAAAACTTATGTATCGATCCGCCGTGATAAGAGGCTCCACGGTCTCTCCTGCGACCCTGAGCAAAAAGCTGAGCGCAGGCAACGCGGTCAGGTAGGCGACGAAGACGCCAAAGGCGAATAGTACAGAACCCGAAGCCACGATAGCCACCGTTGTTCTTCTTTCCTTTTTCGTGAGCCCCGGCGCTACGAAGCGCCAGATTTGCCAGGAAATTACCGGCGACGCAAGGACCAATCCGCTAAAAGCAGATATCTTCAGGCGCATGCCCACCGCATCGAATACTCCGATGACCACCAGAGGGCGGTTCGGATCGCCGAGGGCCGCACGAAGCGGCGCCAGGAGCACTCGCATTATCTGGTAAAAGATCATCCAGCCGACCACCGACGCGATTACGAATGCCACCATGGCCCGAATGAGGCGCGTTCGAAGCTCCCGGAGGTGATCGACGAGCGGCATTCGCTTTTCGTCGGCAAGACCGTCGTCATTGGGCTGCCGTCCTGGATTTCTCTCGACGCGTTCGAGATCCGTGGCCCCGACTTCGACCTCCGTCATGTCATCGCCTGCCGGCTCAGTTATCGACACGGCTTTCGACTCGATCCTCAGGGCTTTGCTGGTCGGGAGAAGAAGAAACCTCGTCGATGATCGCCCGCATCTCTTCCTGCACCTCCTCACCGTAGCGGCGCAGCTCGCCGAAGAACCGCGCCACCTTCTTCACGGCATCGGGCAACCCGTCAGGGCCGATGACCAAAAGGGCGATGACGAGAATCAGTACGACCTCGAAGGGCCCGATATTCAGCACCGAACACCGAACCCAAATCCGACAGCCGGACGCGAAAGCAGCGTTCGCATCACGGTTCTTTGGGAGGTTTCGGTCGCTGCTTCGCCTCGACTCCTTTGCGAGAACGGGCCCGGCTCTCGAGCTTCGCCAAGGCCTCCTTCATGGCCAGGTCTTCTTCGCTCGGCGTTCCTGCTGCGGAAGCTCCCGTCGCCTGTCGCCTTCGCGGCCTGGCCGGCCCCTTGATTTCGACGACGCCCGCTCCGGAGTGCGGCCTCTCCATCTCCCTTTTGGCAAGCGCCAGCGTAATGATCGTGCGAATGACGAAAAAGACGACCCCGAGCGCTACAAGAAAACTGACCACAATTCCAATCCAGGCAATAACCGGCATGCGACCTCACCTTTCAACACGGACAGCCCGGTCTGCTTTGTATGATACGGTTTCCTGACGAAGTGCAAACCATGCACCACTTCGAGGTGCTCGAATCAAGGTGAACGCGACCCTCGCCGACAAGTTTTATCGGGGCAGGCGAGCTTATTTGTGAGAAGTGGTACCGGCGCATGACATCGTCCGAGAAATCCCCACCTCCATCGAACAACTTCCAGGGAACTCGGCCCAATCCTTTGGATGCGGTGCTGAGAGCGGCCCGGGCACTGGCGTCGACGAACAAGCCGGAGTCCGTGCTGAAGCCGCTGCTTTCGGACTTCGCCGAAGCGATCGCTGCCGAGTCTGCGCAGCTTTGGTTGACCGACCTGACCGAAGGAATGCTGAAACTAGCCTGGCGGCACGAGGCGCGACACAACGACTTCGTCGACGCTTCGGAGATGGCTACACGTCTGCTCACTACCGGGCAGCCCGTCCTGGCGCCGAGCCCGGAGCTGCTGAGTCCTTTCTTTCCGGGTGGACCCGTCCCGTTCGAGTCGGGACTGGGAGTCCCGGTACGGGACGCCTCCGCTATCGTGGGCGCTCTGCTAGCGTTTTCGCAGCGCCAGCTCAATCCGACTGATCTTCAATTCGCACAGCTTTTCGCCGACCAGGTGAGCATTGCCATCAGGTTGACGAACCTCAGGGCGGACCTCGAAGCTCGCGACTCCGAACTGCGCCTTTTCGGTGAGACGTCGAAGGTGCTGACGACGGAGCTGCAAATTGATTCGCTCCTCGCCAATGTCTTGCGCATGGCTGCCGACCTCTTCGGCTCACGAGGAGGATTCATCGCCCTTTTCGACACCAGGACGGGCCTGTTGCAACTGGGAATCTTCGACGGCATCCAAAAAGAACTGGTGTCGGAGACGATGGAGCGTGAGGAATTCCGATCGGTACTGGGAGAGAGCACTCCACGAATCGTCTACAAGCCTCAGGAAGATCCAGTTTTCAAGCCATTGTCGAGGACCGGGATGCTCCCCCTCATAGTCCCCCTCAGGGGAGAAGGCTCCAATGCAGGTTTGCTCGTCGCCCTTTTGCCCCCGGCGAGGTTGCCGCAATCGGGGGACCTGCCTTTGTTATCGAGTTTTGCTCATCAGGCCGGATTGGCGCTTCGGAACGCGCTTCTCTATCAGGAGCTGGAAAACCGACGTGCCGAGCTGTCCTCGATTATCTTCTCGATCAGAAATCCAATAATTGTCGTCGACCAAAACGACCGATTTTTAGCCGTCAACGCAACGGCACAGGAACTCTTCAGCCTGGCGGGTCCTTTCGACATCGGAGCGCCCGTCCGCGGTCGCATCCGTCCATCAGAGCTAGAAGAGCTGCTTCTTTCCGGAAGCGGCGCCTTGGAAGTCACCATATCCAAGCCCAACCCTCGCACGTTCAAGGCCCGCGCGGTACAGCTCCGGGGCGAGTCGGGCGAGGTGACCGGCAAGCTCCTGGTGATGGACGACATCACCGAGCAGCGAGAGCTGGAACAGATGAAAGCGGATTTCGTATCAGTCATCGGTCACGAACTACGAACACCGCTTACTCTCATCAAGGGATATACGCGCTTGCTTCTCGCTAAGGGCGACAAACTATCGCCAAAGAAAAGAAGCGAGTCGATCGAATCGATAGATACCGCAACCCATAGGCTGGAGCGCCTGATCGAAGACCTTCTCTTCGTCTCTGCGATCGAACAGCAGCGCCCTCCCCTCTATCTCGAGGACATCGACCTGGTGGACTTCCTCAAGAAGACGATCAAGCGACTCAGAGCCCAGTATCCCGGACGGAAAATTGTATTCGACACACCGCACAGCAAATTGGTCGCCCAGGTGGACTCGTCAAAAATCGAGCAGATTCTTTCCCACCTCGTCGACAACGCGATCAAGTACTCCGAAGGAGATGTTGCGGTTTCACTCAAACAAAAAGACGAATCGGCCAACATTGCCGTGGTGGACAGAGGGATAGGTATCTACTCGGGCGATGTGCCCAAGCTATTTCAACGTTTCGGACAAATTGATTCAACTAGCACGAGAAGTCACGGGGGCACGGGAATCGGCCTTTACATCTGCAAGAAACTGGTCGAAGCCCACGGCGGCCAGATCTGGGTCGAAAGTCAACTGGGGCGGGGATCGACATTCACGTTCTCGATTCCGCTTCAGCCTACGAGCTGACAAATCCGCTGCCCGCGCTCCTGAAGCGGGCGCTCTCAGGCTGAAACGAACACAGGGTTGGTCATGCTCACAAGATTCGACGCTGCGGCAGAGAAGGGCCCGCCTCGATACAGCCCTCCGCTCCAGAGTTCTGCCCTCAGCCAGGCGCCGAATCTACCCGGCTCTTCCACCGTCTTCTCGAAGTCGCGCTCTGTTACGATCCACTCCTCTACCCGAGAGTTTTCGCCGACCACTCGTACGATCTCTCGTCCCGACGATCCCGCAACCCTGACTCGAACGGGATCTTCAGCCTTTACGTGCGCGCCCATTGCGGGAATCCAGCTCGATCCATCGCCGCTTTTCTCTGCACTTTTTTCCACAACCACGATCGCCGAATCCGGCGTCGCCGATACGCACACCGCACAGCGTTTGACGGCTTCGACGATCGTCAGGGGGCTTTTTTCACCGACTACGTACACCCATGTCGCCGGACAGCCGTATTGATGAGCCGGAATCGCTCGTAGGTCGTGCACATCGGATCCGCCGATGCCCGCAATGTATCTGCCGGATCGGAGCATTTGGTCCCATCGCCTGAAAGATTCGTTGTTGAACCACAGCCACGGCGCCTGCCAGGCCTCCATAGACGAGAAAGAATCTTCGTACGGAAGCCGCCACGATGGACCGATCCGCTTGGGATGATTGATCGAAAATAGCGAGCTCTCCGTTCGAGCCTGCTTCAACGATCGAATCAGCCCCCTTTCGTTCTCGATTCGAAAGTCGACGATGCCATCGGTCAAAAACGCGTTGAAGTGTCCGTAGTAGGTCGTCACCTCTTGACCCTTTATCAAAGTGACCCCTGTGTGCGGCTGGATAGCGTCGATTTCCGACCAGTGGGCAACGGTGTTATGGTCGGTAATAGCTAGAAAGTCCATGTGCCGGGCCTCGGCTGCTGCCACCATCTCCACCACCGGAGTCTCCGCGTCTCCCGAATGCCAACTGTGGGTGTGAAAATCGCCGCACAGCAAGCCGAACGAATGTCCCGGAAGCGACCTGAAAATCGGGACTCCCGGAATCGCCCGAACATCTTCCCTCGCCTTTTCCAGCTCCTCGATCAGCCCGGGCCTTTCTTTACGAAGGACCGGCGTTTTCCACTCGGGGGCGATCTTCTCTCGGGCAAGCAACTCGACTTCGACAGTCACCACGCTAGGCCGAGCGATACGAGGAAAACCCAAAGCGACCGACCAAAGACCCTTTTTGATCGGGGCGCAAAAGTAACCCGGGGTGGAGACCGACTCGCCCGCCAGGATTACATGTCGCTCGCTGCCGCTCCATCCCCTGAACGAAGCGATACTCGGCGGCGAGGATTTCGAGGCGCTCTCGAAAAGCCCTATATCGATCTTGGCATCGCCCTCGACGGCGTACGAGACCCGCACAAGTTCAATTCCGGAAGGTACTTCGAAGGGAACATACTCGTAGCGATTACGGACCGCTCTTTCTACATCGATCTCGATACTTTTTCTTATAAGAGCAGTGCCGTTCATTCGGCATCGCGCGAGTAGAGATCGAGCGCCCTTCTTATTGCTCCGGCCAATTCCTCGGTTACGATCGGCGGTGCAATTACCCGTATCCGGTCGGCTATACCGAAAAGTACCTTGGTAGCCCAGGTTAGCGAGGAAGCCTTGAGTCGTACGTACGACCAACCGTTCTGGAGCTCCACGGCCCTGGTGGTCGGATAACTTCTCACGAACCACGATGCGACCTCGGGAGGAAGTGCCAGCTCGAGGTCGATTCCTTCGATCCTCCATCCTTCAGCCCCGGGAAGGCGACCGCCTGCGAACTTCGAATCGGGCGCCGCAGATGCTTCTCGTGCGTCCCCGGCCATCGAAAAACTCTCTTCGCAAAGCGCGGCATCCAGAATTCGCGACACCCGAAAGATGCGTTCGTCCTGACTGAGGCGGCAGTAGCAATCCAGATACCAGCGGCCGTCGTAAACGAACAATCGATACGGCTCCACATCTCGCTGAGACTCTTTCTCCGAGGAATACGAGACGTAGCGAATCGACACCACTTTTCTTTCGGAGATGGCTCGACGGAGAAGCTCCAATATGCTGGGGTCCGCTCTTTCTGCGACGATTTCCACCTCGGAGTCGCCAATGCCAAGCGCTCGTCCAACCTTGGCTATGCCCGAGATCAGTTCTGGAGAGTCCTCGAGTCCGGGAAGCCTGGCCGCCACACGAAGAGCGGAATACAGAACCACCGCCTCTTCGGCCGTCATATCAGAAAAACTCCGCAAATAGTCGGCGGACCGTACGATTACCCGGTCGTCGCTCAAAGAAATGTCCACCAGACTGTCGGGAGTGTAGGGATACACGCCGGTGAGCGTCGCCATCGTAAGGTCTTTTATGACGACATCCCTCGGGACGGCAAATCTGGAAGCGACTTCGTCTATCGAAACCCCGGGATTGCGCATCAACCAGGGCACCATGTTTACCAATCTTCGGGCCCGCTCCCCGGCTTCATGCCTCTTTTTCTTCCTGTCGGCTCGTTGTCGGTCGGCGCGGTCCTCACCGGAAATATCAGAGCGCGCCGCCAGTGCAAGGCGCATCGCCTCGTCGCCGGCAGCCGCCGCCGAACTTGCCTCGAGCGACTTCGCAGCCCGCGTAAGTTTTTCACGAATCCTCGATCTCAACTCCGCAGGCTTTATCACTTCTGCCTTGTCCCGCAATGCCCCGAGGGCGTCGATCAAAGGATCGGGATTTTTGAACTCGACTTCGAAGAGTATCCGTCCGTCTTCTGTGTGACCCGACGGTTGACGCCCGAAAATTCGCCGCGCCAGCCCGGAAACCTCTTTGACGACCGCTATCTCCGCCGTTCGGAAGCTGCCGCCTCCGATACTCCAAGGCGGTCCGGCAAGGACTTCGTCGACTACGCTTACATCCCGGGGATCGAATGAATTCGGATCGGATACGGGGCGAATTCCCGAGCGAATACGATCGATTCGGAAGACCTTTATGCCGTCCTCTCCCGGCTCGGAAGCCGCTAGGTACCAATTGTTTCTGATACATCGTAGCCCGTGCGGCTCGACCGTCCTCGAACTCGACTTACCGTCGCTTTTTTCGTACTCGAACTCGACCATGCGTCTGTCGAGCATCGCCTCTACGAGAACCGCCAGCCGGTCATGCGGAACCCGAACGAATGCCGCGAGATCGCTCTCACCGTCTGGTTCGGGATCTAGCCCGATTTTGACGGCGCCGTACAAAAGCTCCCGATCCGGATCTGCTTGCGAGTCGCTGTCACCGGACGAAATCACCGAGACGGCGCTGAGGGCTACCGCCATAGCTGCGCGCTCTTCTTCCGTCAGTCCCGGGTCCGGAAGCCCCCTTTTGGAGTCCTTGATCCGATAGCCCAGGGCTTCTTGGGAGGCCGGCATAGGCTCCTTGGAAATCTTGTATCCCATCTCCCGCAAAGCGGCTTTGTCGCGCTCGAAGGCGCGCCGGAAGGCTTTTTCGGAGTCGGGATACCCCGGAACCTTGCGGCGGATTTCCCCGGCAGTAAGAGGTCGACCGGTTTCACGAAGAACCGCAACGAGGTTGAGCAATCTCTCCGCCTTGCTGGTCACCGACTATCCTCCGGGAATTCGTATGCTTCGGTAGGCCGAAGCACTCGCCATCACGCGCCGGATTACAGCGAATTGATCAGCCGTTCGACGCGTTCGTCATGCGACTTGAAGGGATCTTTGCAAAGAACGGTGCGCTGAGCTTGATCGTTGAGCTTCAAGTGCACCCAATCCACCGTAAAATCCCTTCGGCGCTCCTTGGCTCGCTTGATGAACTCGCCCCTCAGCCTTGCCCGGGTGGTGCTGGGAGGCTCGAAGACCGCCTTGTCGATATCGTCGTCCCCGACGATTCGGTCGACCATTCCCCGTCGGACCAACAGGTTGTAAATGCCTCTCTTGCGGCTAACGTCGTGGTAGGACAGATCCAGAAGAGCGATCCGGGGATGAGAAAGAGGAATGTTTTCCCGTTTTCGATAGTCCGAGATGATGTTGAACTTGGCGACCCAATCGCACTCCCTCGAAAGCTTGAGAGGGTCGTTTTCCAACTGGAGCAAACAGTGCTCCCACATCTGCATCGCTCGCTCTTCGGTCGGGTCCGCCCCCTTGAGGTCGAGGAAACGCGAGGCTCGCTCGAAGTACTCTTGCTGGATCTGAAGCGCGGTCGCTTCCCATCCACTCGCCAAGCGAACTCTTTTCGAAAGAGTCGGATCGTGGCTGATCTCCCGGATGGCCCTTATCGGGTTCTCCAGCGTCATCTCGCGCATCGGAAAACTGTTCTCGAGCATTCGCAAGACTATGCTCGTCGAAGCGACTTTTAGAAAAGTCGCATACTCGCTCATGTTGGAGTCTCCGACGATTACATGAAGCCGCCGGTACCTTTCCGCGTCGGCATGCGGTTCGTCCCTCGTGTTGATGATCGGCCTTGACCGGGTCGTAGCAGAAGACACGCCCTCCCAGATGTGCTCCGCCCGCTGACTTATGCAATAGATCGCCCCTCGCGCCGTTTGGAGCACCTTTCCCGCACCCGCAAAAATCTGGCGTGTAACGAGAAACGGAATGAGCCCGTCCGCGTACCGCTGAAACTCACCATGGCGGCTCATGAGATAGTTCTCATGGCAGCCGTAGCTGTTCCCCGCCGAGTCGGTGTTGTTCTTGAATATGAATATCTGGCCCCTCACACCCTCCTCGGCCAGTCTCGCCTCTGCGGTGATGTGAAGGTGCTCGAGAATTCTCTCGCCTGCCTTGTCGTGGGCTACGAGGTCGTAGATGGAGTCGCATTCAGGTGTCGCATACTCGGGATGGGAACCGACATCCAAGTAGAGGCGGGAACCGTTTTCGAGGAAGACGTTCGAAGAACGCCCCCATGAGACGACCCTCCTGAAGAGATAGCGCGCCACCTCGTCGGGGCTGAGTCGGCGTTGGCCTCTCAGCATGCAAGTAACGCCGTACTCGTTTTCGAGGCCGAAGATGCGGCGCTCCAAGACTCCCTCTTTCGTCTACGACAGGGATCTCACGGTCCTCGTGATAACTTCAATTAATGCTACTCGCTCAATGCAAGGACCAGCGCGCGCCTTTGTAACAGGGGGTGGTCGTGTACAAAGCAATACTTCTGTTGCCCCGCCGGAAGGATCTGACGCACAAGGCCTTCATGGAATACTGGCTCGAGCACAATCAACCCCTCGCCCGCGCCGTACCCGGAGTCGCGCGTTTCGAATGGTTCGAAGCATTGATTTCTCCCGACGGCGAACCACCTTTCGACGGGGTAGTAGAGATGTGGTTCGAAACGCTCTCCGACGTCCAGGATGCAATCCAGTCGCCGGAAGCTAAAAAGGCTGAAGAGGATCTTGTAAACTTCGTCGACTACTCGGGCTACACGGTCTTTTTGACCCGCGTGCCCGAATGAAGCGGCTTTCGCTTGCGTCGGTTACTTCTTCAAAGAGTCACCGAGCATCGACGCTATCTCTTTTGCGTCGAGCCTGCGAAACTTTCGATGCGATGCAACCGTTCGATCGAGGGTAGCTGCTTCGAGATCGGCGCCACTTAGCTCGCGAGCCGGGTCTCCCTTGTCCAGGGCAAGCGCAGCGGTCTTGAGAGCGCTCTCGAGATCCAGTTCGGCTTCGAAACTGCTTTCGAGTTCAGCCGCTACGGTTTCCGCATTCCCTCCGATTACGGCGAACCCCTTTTCATCCTGCAAAGATCCGTCGTAAAGCACGTGGTAAATCCGATCGGCCTCAGCGGACTCCCCGACCTCGGCCAGAATCAGCTCGACTTCGAATGGTTTGAGTTCAGTAGTGAAAATCGTTCCGAGCTGCTGAGCGTAGACGTTGGCCAGGGCGCGTCCGTTGACGTCTTCGCGGGAATTGGAGTAGCCGGTCATGTCGGCTAGTCGAATACCCATTACCCTCAAGCTCTCGAACTCGTTGTATCTGCCCACCGCAGCGAACGCGATCCTGTCGTAGACCTCGCTGATCTTTCGTAAGGCCCGGGAAGGATTCTCAGCGACGATAAGGATTCCATTGACGTATTCGAGCGCAACCAACGAGCGCCCTCGAGCGATCCCTTTTCGGGCAAATTCGGCCTTGTCCTTTGTGACTTGCTCAGGGGATACATAAAAGGGAAACGCCACCCCTGATCCCCTAGGCTCGATCCCTCTGGACAATTGCTTCGAATCTCTGGGCGATGTGCGAATCCTCTAACCTGCGAAAACCCGACGAGTCCACTATGGCTATCGTGGGATAGATTCCGCGCGCCATATCCGGCCCGCCTGTGCCGGCGTCTTCGTCAGCCGCTTCGTACAGCGCCGCCAGAGCTAATTCGACCGCCGCATCGGCGGACATCTCGATATCGAATCCCTGCTTGATGAAGCTTCGAGCGAGTTTTCCGCCCGAGCCCTCCGCATGGAACTCCCTCTCTTCGTACCTGCCGCCGGTCACGTCGTATTTGAATATCCGACCCTCGGAGCTCCGCTGATCGAAACCTGCGAATACGGGAACGACGACGAGACCTCTTAGGGCGAGCTCGAAGTGCCCTCTTATCAGAGCGGCAAGCCTGTTGGCTTGACCGGCTATAGAAAGTCTGGCTCCTTGCACTTTCTCGTAGTGTTCGAGCTCGGTCTGAAAAAGTCGAACGATCTCGAGCGCCGGGCCCGCAGCGCCGGCCACGGCCACGGCCGAATGCGAGTCGGTCTGGTGAACCTTCTCTATGTAGCGGTGGGCGATAAAGGAGCCTTCGGTAGCTCGTCTGTCTCCTGCCATCACCACCCCGTCTTTGTACCTGAGCGCGAGTACGGTCGTTCCTTCGGCCGTCAGGGTCCGGGCCTCGATCTCTCCGTATCTAGCTTTCGAAGATCCAGGATGGCCGGAAGTCGGTTGCCATTCCTCGCCGATTCCGCTCGCACGCAGCAAGAGCTGGGGGCTGTGCCTCAGCAGAAATGCGGTGAAGCTGGCGGAGGGGTCCGGTGAAGTCAGTTTCTCGAATTCGCCGGAGCGGAGGCTCATCGATACATCGGCCCTATCGTGTTCCTGACAACTCGACTAATTGCACGCCGGCCGGAGATGTAATGCGACGCCGCAATTTCGTAGCGCCGCCGACGTCGGCCTGAGCTTATTGACCGCCTTTTTGAATGTAGTTTCGGACGAACTCTTCGGCGTTCTCTTCCAGGAGCTCGTCGATCTCGTCGAGAAGCTCGTCGGTCTCCTTCTTGATAGAGTCCTTGGTGTCGATCTCGAGGCCTGCATCGGTGTCGTCCCCGCCACCCTGGGGTCTGGACGGTCTCTTCTGCCGCCTTTCTTGATCCATAGCTTCTCGTCTCCCGATGCGACTATCAAACTTTGAGCAGACCGATTCTACAGCCGCAGCATCGCATTACTTGACGATTACAGCGTCATCCTGTTGAAAGCAATCGCACCAGATCCTCGGGATCTTTGGCCTGATCGATCAGCCGACCCACCGACTCCTTGGTTCCCTTGTGCGGATTCATCATCGGGATTCTTTGAAGGCTTTCTTTTCCCGAGTCGATCACGACGCTGTCCCAATTCGCCGAGACTATCGATTCGCCGAACAGCTCGATCGCCCTCCCTCTGAAGTAAGCCCGGGTAGTCTCGGGCGGCCTGAATTCAGCCGCTTCGATGAGCGCGTCATCCACCAGTCGTGTCACCGCCCCCGAGCTCTGCAGCTTCCAGAAAATGCCCCGATCGCTCCGGATGTCGTGGTACTGCAGATCGATCAGTGCGAGCTTCGGATCGGACCAGTCGAGCCGTCGGCTCTGTCGGTACGCATCGATGACCTGAAACTTTGCCACCCAGTCGAGTCGGTCGGAGAGAGTCATTGGATCGTCTTCTAGCTTCTCGAGCGTTTCTCTCCACGCATCCAGGACGGCCGCCGTCCAACCTGAGTGCTCGTGCCCCTCCCGCCACTTCTCTGCGAGCTCGTAGTAGTTCCACTGAAGCTCCACAGGGGAAATTTTTGTTCCGTCCGATCGCTCGATCGTTTTACGACAGGTCAAATCGCGGCTTACCGCCCTCAATGCCCCTACAGGATCGGCCAGGCTGAGATCCTTTTCGAGAAATCCGTCTTCGATCATTTGCAAAACCAAAGCGGTCGTTCCGACCTTGAGATAAGTAGCAAATTGAGCCATGTTGGCGTCGCCGACGATGACATGCAGTCTCCTGAACAGGGAAGGATCGGCGTGCGGTTCATCGCGTGTGTTGATGATGGGTCTCCGGATCGTAGTCTCCAGCCCGACCAGCTCCTCGAAGAAATCGGCTCTCTGAGAAATCTGGAAGTTAGCTTCCTCGGTCCCGTTTTCGAAACCGACTTTGCCTGCGCCGCAAATCACCTGACGGCTCACAAAAAACGGGATGAGCTTTGCTGCGAGCTCGTCGAAGGGAACCTCGCGCGACACCAGGTAGTTCTCATGGCACCCGTAGCTGTTCCCCTTGCCGTCCGTGTTGTTCTTGTAAAGCAAAACAAGCCTGTCGGCCCCCAGAGTCGACTCCAGTCGCGCTACCGCCCGTCTCATGACTAATACGCCTGCAGCATCGTGCGCCACCAGCTCCAGCGGATCTTTGCACTCCGGAGTCGAATACTCCGGGTGAGCATGGTCGACATAAAGCCGCGCTCCGTTGGGGAGCACGACGTTCGTAAGGGTGGGCTCTACGGCGGGCGCTTTGTCGGCCGGCGCCACGAAGCCCCGGGCGTCTCTTTCGGGATGCTCGTCGTCGAAGTCCCAGTCGGCCGATCGGTTGAGTAGATCGCGATACGACGAGACCACAAGCGTCGATGCGACGACCGCGTTGAGACGCTCATCGCCGGTGACGGTGATCCCGTACTCCGTTTCTATTCCAAAGATCTTTTCCAGGGCCATTAGCTTCCCGAGTACCGACCTTGAGGACTCACTCCAATCGAGAGGTGGGACGGGTCCGGCAACTACAGATATTGACCGGTGTTGATCCTCTCGATCGACCGACCACCCTTTCCGAGATCCCCGTCTCCTACCAAAGTGCGGACATAGATAATTCGCTCACCCTTCTTGCCCGATATTTTGGCCCAATCATCGGGATTGGTTGTATTCGGAAGATCTTCGTGCTCCCTGAATTCCTGTCGAATAGCGAGAAGCAGGTCGTCGGTACGAAGGCCGACCTCCCTCGTCTCTATCTGGCGCTTTATCGCCTCTTTCTTCGCTCTGCGAACGATGTTTTCGATCATCGCCCCTGAGGCAAAGTCCTTGAAGTACAGAATCTCTTTGTCACCGTTGGCGTAGGTGACCTCGAGGAACCGATTCTCGTCTGATTCGGCGTACATCTCTGCGACGCTGGTTTCGATCATGTGCTCCAGCACTGCCGCCTTGTCGCCCCCTTCTTGCTCGAGTTCCTTGGCATGGATAGGCACCGACTCATCCAGGTACTTCCTGAGAATGTCCTTGGCCGCAGCCTCGTTAGGTCGCTCGATCTTGATCTTGACATCGAGACGCCCCGGCCTGAGAATTGCCGGGTCGATCAAGTCCTCGCGGTTGGATGCGCCCACGACTATTACGTTCTTCAGAGACTCCACGCCGTCGATCTCGGAAAGCAACTGGGGAACGATAGTGTTTTCGATGTCCGAACTTATGCCCGAACCTCGGGTCCGGAACAAGGAGTCCATCTCATCGAAGAACACAATGACGGGGACGCCTTCCTGGCTTTTCTCTCGGGCTCGCTGGAAGATCAGGCGTATCTGGCGCTCGGTTTCCCCTACGTACTTGTTGAGCAGCTCAGGACCCTTGATGTTCAAGAAGTAGCTTTTGGCGTCCCGTGATCCGGTTCGTTCTGCGACTTTTGATGCCAAGCTGTTGGCCACCGCCTTGGCAATGAGCGTCTTCCCGCACCCGGGCGGACCGTACAGCAACACCCCTTTGGGCGCGGGAAGGTTGTACTGACTGAAAAGCTCCGGGTACAAAAACGGCAGCTCGACGGCGTCTTGAATAGCCTCGATCTGGCGGTCGAGCCCGCCTATGTCGTCGTAGGTGACATCGGGCACTTCCTCGAGTATCAGCTCTTCGACCTCAGGACGCTTCATCCGCTCCAGGACCAGTCCGCTCTTTTGGTCGACCCGGACGACGTCTCCTACCCTGAGTCGTTCCGACCTCATATAGCCGGACAGAGACACCACCCTCTCTTCATCGGCGTTACCGAGAACGAGGAGTCGATCGTCGTCGAGAACTTCTTTTACGGTGACGACCTCTCCCTGAACCTCGGGACCCCTCACTCCCACGATGTTCAAAGCCTCGTTCAGCAAGACTTCCTGCCCGACGACCAGGCTGGAGACATCGATTTCGGGAAGCGCGCCGACCCTGTACTTCCGTCCGGCCACGTAGACATCGGCCGTGGTACCGTCGCTCGATCCTAGAAACACTCCGAAACTCGACGGCGGGCTCGACAACTTTTCGAGCTCGGCCTTGAGTGCGCTTATCTGCGCCCGGGCTTCTCTCAGCGTGGATGTGAGTTTTTCGTTCTGAGTTAGTTGCGCAGAGAGTTGACGCTTGAGATCTGCGACGCGCTGCTCTAGCTCGCGAATCCGCACCAGAGCCACATCGGGGCTGCCGGCCCGTCCGGCGCCCGCGATCCTCCGGTCGGGAGGGATTCCACCGAATTCCCCTACATCTTTTTCGTCTTCCGGAGGATACATGGCGCCCCCTGTCCCTCCTGGCGCACCGGTGGCGCTTCCAGAAACTCCAACCGCTCTTCTATATGGTTAGCGGAAGACGCTCCGGTGGTTCACTTGCTCAGTCTACACAGGCGCACACGCCTGCTCGCGCATTTTGGCTTATATAAAAATCGGCTCGAATCGGGCTTCACTACAGGTACGCGCGTCACATTTCCCCGGGAATTTCCCGTAGAGCGCCCGCCCGACCGCGCACATAACAACCCCATGGGGGCGACGATAAATTTCACGGAATTCGTCATAAAAATTGACATGGAAATACGGTGTTTGTAGGTTTTATCGTGTAGACAGGCAAAATTTCCGACGCCTGGACAAAACACAACCCGGTTCCCGACTGAAGAGGTGAGCGACGATGAAAGTATGGATAGATCAAGACCTCTGCACAGGTGATGGGCTTTGCGAAGAGATCTGTCCGGACGTGTTTACTTTGCTCGACGACGGATTGGCTTACGTGAAAGAAAACGGCAAGGTTCTTTCCGATCCGGGCGGCGCTGACTCTTTGGCGCAAGTGCCGGAGGGACTCGAAGAGTCGGTAATAGAAGCCGCCGAGGAATGCCCCGGTGAATGCATCTTTATCGAACCGTAGATCTCGTTAGTGTCGCACAGCCGGCCGGTCGCTAAGAGCCGGCCGGCGGCAAAGTCTTGCATCCCACCGTTACGAAGCCGGTATGCGCCACCATTCGGTGTTCGGGCCGGGACGCATTCCCCTTTACGTACCACCCTCGCTCGAGTACCTCCACCGTTTCGAGCATCTCGTATCCAAGGTCTTCGAGAGCGGACACCGTCCGTCCGACTTGGACGGTGGAGGGACTGAAACATGCAACGAATGATCCCGTCCGAAGTGCGCGGGTCGTAGCTTCGAGTACGGTCCAAGGCTCCGCAACATCCACTACGGCCGCATCGAAGATTTCTTCCCCCTTCAGGCACACGGCCGCGTCGCCGATCACTACACGGTGATCGACCGACCGGCTCTTGAAAAAGCGCGAGATGTTGGAGACAGCTCGTTCGGCGTGGTCCCATCGCAAATCAAAACTCACCACGCTGCCTTTCTCTCCGGTAGCCAATAGCAGCGCTACAGTCATAGCGCCTGATCCCAGTCCCACCTCCAGGATTCGAGCGCCGGGACGAATTCCTGTGCGCCAGATTATGGCGCCGAAGTCCTTCGGGTAGATAACCTGCGCCGAACGGCGCATTTTCAATACGTAGTCCATCGGCCGCGGCTTGATCGCCAACAGCGATGCGCCCCCCGAAGTGAGATGAAAAGATCCAACCCGGGTTCCGATCACCTCGTCGTGGGGAATCATTCCGAGGTGAGTATGAAAAATCGCACCCTCTGCAAGCTCGACGAGATACCGGCGTCCCCGCCTGTCGACCAGCAAACACAGATCTCCGGCCGAGAACCGATCGGTGTGCTCGACTGTCAGTTTGCCCTCGCCTAATTCTTGTCTTCGAGTCGCTCCAGAATTCTCGAAGAAAGACGGCAAAACGCGCACACCGGCGCATCGGCCTTCTGGGGGCCTGCCGGGCCGGTTCCGCCCCCCTGCTTCGAGGGTCCAGGAGTAGGAGAGCCGCAGATACTGCACTCGGCCAGCCGAAGTGCGCCGTCGGAAGCGCTCCCGCCCGACGCCTCTCTTTCGAACCAACTGTGCCCTTCTTTCAGGAATCCGAGGACCAATTGGGCTTTGGTTCCCGGCGATCGGCGCTCTAGAAGGTCCAGCGCTTCTTTGTAGCGAAGCTGAGTGTTCCCCTCCACGAGCGGACACTCCTCGACCACGTATTCGATTCCCGAGAGAACGCAGTACGCGGCGGTCTCGCGCTCTGCGAGCCGGATAAGGGGCTTTACCTTTTTGGCAAAACCTTTTGCGGAGGGCAAGACCGGCCACTGCCGCTTCAGATATTCGGTCTGCCAGTGCAAAAGGTTCGAAAGCAGGGTCGCGGCTTCGTCATCGAGATTGTGACCGGTCGCCAGTGCGTCGTAGCCGTGATCGTAAGCGAACTTGTTTAGCAGGTGACGTTTCGACGTTCCGCAAAGGCTGCATGTCGGACGGGCGATGACCGAGGCGCCGTCGGGTATCCCGAAGCCGAACTCTTCGCGCACAGAAACGACATGCAACTTGAGACCCCGATCGGCAGCGAATCGAGTCGCGATGGCTTCTGAACGCTCCGAGTACGCCCCGATTCCCAGATTCAAATACAGGCCGTCAACGTCATAGCCGAGCCCGGACAGTATGTCCCAGAGAGCGAGACTGTCTTTTCCTCCTGAGACACCCACCAGAACTCTGTCGGTCGGGGTGAGCATCCCCAGGCTCGTGATGGCGCGCTCGACCTGGCGACGGCAGTAGTCGAGGAAGCATTCCTTGCAAAATGCTGCGTTGTGCCGCTCGATCTCTATTACAGCTTTCTGCCTACACGTCCTGCAGCGCACCGGACCTCGATTCCTCGCTATCCACCGCCCGAAACGACGGGCCGCAGTTCGATCTCGTCGTCCTCGTCCACCCAGTCGTCTTTGACCAACAGCTCTTCGCCGCGAATCACCAAGACCGAGTCCGGGTGTACGCCGACTTTACGCAGAATATCTTTTACTTTTGCCGGCCCTTTCAACTCCTCGACCCTGTCGGGGTTTCTCAATCTGACTTTCATATAGCGCATACCCTCGCTCTTACGGCCTGCACTTAGGCGTTGACACGGCGCCTTTCGTCCGAACTCTTAATTAACCTAACCCCCATCGATTCGATTGTTAGCGAGCTTGCAACCAGCACACACGGGCACGTTCCCTCCATGCTGAGGATTCTTTCTATGCTGTATCGCTGTACGCGCGCCCTCGCCCCGAATACCGGCACGAGGAGGGTTTCTAGATGGGGAATTTTTTGCTGCGCAATCTCAAACTGGCGGTCTTAGGGAACCGGTCCGAACGTCTTCCGTTTGTAATAATCGGGGTCGGGGCGTGGCTGGCTTTGAAGTTGATCTCCCGGGATAAGGAGAGAGTCATGTATTCGCGACGCTTACGCCCGGGCGAGGTTCTGACCATACGGCCACAGGCAGACCGAGACTAGCCTGTAGCCTCGTGCGCAGATCGTGCTATCCTCGCTGCTCCTCAACCCCTTTTTAGTTCGACAATCACAGGCCGTCGTCTACCTGCGCGTCTGCCCAGGAAATAGCTGAGGCCGAGCAGCACCAAAACGACCGCGATCAGCACCGGAATAGAAGACCGCCTGGCTTCTCGAGCCGCGCCGGAGAGACTTTCCTGGACCTCCCGGATCTTGTTTTCCAAGTCTTGTCTCGTTACGCGCTGTTCGGCCATTGGGTCATCTCCTTCGCATACCGACCTTCCAGGAAGCTCCTATTACCGCTACAAGAGCTACTCCGGCCACGAAATACACGATCGAGCTGAGAATTCCCCGTGACGTGGCGCTTACATGGCGCGGAACGAGCCGAAGGACGGCGCTCCCGATGAAGATCGCGCCGAGGCCGACGCAGAGCGAACCCAAAACGCCATAACCGACTCTCCGCCCCAGCGACCTCAGCGGGTCGAGCGTTTCCTGTCGCAGATACGCCTTGGTAAGTTCGAGTAATTCCTCTGCCGCCGTTTCGGGATTTGGCTTTGCCCCGCCTTCTTTCAACCCATCTCCTAGTCAGTACGAGCCGATCGCCACTCATGAAGCAAGGCTCAATTCGTCGCCGAGATCAGCGTCCGCACCACGGGCTCTTCCACTTGCGAACGCCTCTCCGATGCATTCGAGCCGTTGATGAGCACGCTAAAGATTACAGCAGAGAGGTTTTCGGCATCTACGAGACCGGCCAGGGCAGACACATCTTTTAGACTTCCGGTCTTAGCTTTCAGACGTTCTGCGCCCGGAATGCCCGTAAATCGCGCATGAAGAGTTCCCGGCTTGCCGGGGGTCGCCAGGCCGCCGGCTATCACGGATCCTTCCGGCATCCGGGCCAGCGAGCCCAGCAGCCTCGCCACATCCGAGCAGCTCGAGCTGTTGCCCGACAATCCCGAGCCGTCTCTAAGCTCGGTGGAGGCCAACTCGATTCCGTATCTGCGCAAAACTTCTGACGCCTGCGGCCAGAAAGCGCTCCACGACCCTGCAGCTCCGCTTGACGCTCCCACACGCTTAGCCAGCATTTCCGCCCCGAAATTGTCGGATCGGCTGTTTATGAAAGCCACTATGTCGGCCAACCTTGCGGACTTCACGACAAAGACCCGTGATCTCTCGCCGCCGGAGGGCGCGACCTTCTTGGCCACCTTGCCGACTGTGACTCCCCGTTTTTTCAACGCAAGAGCCAATCTGGCGCCCGCCTCACCTGCAGGGTCGGAGCTGAATTCGGCCCGGGCGATCGAATTGCCCCAGGCCGCCAGATTTCTGTTCACGCTCAATGCAGACACCGGAGGCAGTAGCTTTTGCTCTATAAGCGACGCAGGGACCTCCGGCGGATAGAGAGCCGGGTCGAACAGCGACGCATCTACGTATAGAGTTTCGATCGAACGGATTCCGGCCCCGGCGACCTGATCCGCAAGGTCTTCCAATCTAGTGGCCGGACCGTCCTCCGACTCTCGCCTCCAGAACTCTTCGAATTCGGATGAGACGAGGTACGGGTCGCCTCCGCCGACAAAATACGCTTCGTTCACAAAAGACTGAGGATTTGTATCCGAAGCAGGAATCACCACTTTGGTTTCGAATCGAAACTCGGGGCCAAATGCCAACATTGCAGACGTGGTCGTATAGAGCTTGGTGAGAGAAGCGATTCTAAGGCGCTGCGAATCGTTCCGAGCTAGCAGCGAGACGCCTCCGGAAGTCACGACCGTGACGCAGTATCCGGCGCCTTCGCCTCCGGTTTCCTCGGGCAACGAAATTTCCGAGAGCGCTCGCTCGAGCTTCGCCACTCGACTCATGGAGTCGCTGAGGCGGGCCGTCACCTCCGCGTCGATCGACACGACCTTTTCTTCGGGCGTCGACGCTTCTTTGCCTTCCGAAGCATCGGTCGCCTGCGTTCCTCTTCCGATCAGGTATCCCGCCACAAAGGCAATCAAAGCCGCCGAAGCGGCACAACCGGCGACGACTTTATTCGCCCCCGGCGTCATCTTCACGGTTTTGGGAGTTTTCCGGACGAGGAGTTATCGCCCACGTACTCGATGCGCGGGCGACTATTCGATCCTCCGAGTCGACGATCGTCGCTTCTGCGAATGCGATTCGCCTTCCTTTGTGGACGACCTGGCCCCGACCGGTCAACTCGTCACCGGGCCGGACGGCCCTGAAGAACGAAACCTTGGATTCAGCGGTGAATACGAGCGCTTTCTCGCCGGCCAGCGAAGTCACCACCGTAGAAGCCATCACCGTGTCGGCGAAAGCGCCGATACTGCCCCCCTGGACAACGCCGGCAGGATTTTCCCACCTCTCGTCCGGAACCCATCGCCACACCGTAGAGCCCACATCCTTTTCGAGCAGCTCGAATCCAAAAGTCACATCGCAATTCGGCGGCACCTTGAGCTGAGACATAGAATTATCCCTGGAATTCCTTTCTACCCTGCGACCTACCGGCAAGCCGGCGTCCGATGGCGGATACCCAGCTAGCTCTATTCAATACGCTCACCAGATCGGTCGAATTCGTCGCACGTCAACCCGGCGACGAGATCGCCATCTATTCGTGCGGTCCTACAGTGTACCGATACGTGCACCTCGGGAACTTACGGACATTCATTCTTTCGGATCTAGTAGCGCGCGCCGCGCGGTACGCAGGGTATCGAGTTCGACAGGTCATGAACATCACCGACGTCGGCCATCTCGCCGACGAAGTGAGCGAGCAAGGCGAAGACAAGATGCTCCTCGCCGCCGAGGTCGAGGGCCGCTCACCTAAAGAGATAGCCGATTACTACACCTCGGCCTTCTTCGCCGACATCGACGCCGTCGGCATCCGACGGGCCGATCACTACCCTAAGGCATCGGAACATATCCCTCAGATGATCGAGTTGATCGAGACGCTTATCGACCGGGGACACGCCTACGTGGTCGACGGCAACGTCTACTACGACGTAACCACCTTCGAGGGTTACGGAAAGCTCAGCGGCAACACTCTCTCTTCTTTGCGATCCGGACACCGGGGGCATCCGCACGATGAACGTAAAAGAAACGACGAAGACTTTCTTTTGTGGCGCAAAGCGACTAACAGACGATTGCTCAAATTCGACAGCCCCTGGGGGGAAGGATTCCCCGGATGGCATATAGAATGCTCGGCCATGTCTCTTCGCTACTTAGGGCCCGAGATAGACATACACACCGGCGGGATGGACTTGATCTTTCCCCACCACGAAGATGAAATCGCTCAGAGCGAGGGGGCTACGGGATCTCGAGTTGTAAAAGTGTGGGTGCACGGCGCTCATCTGCTGATGGGCGGACACAAGATGGCCAAATCGAAAATGAACGACATCAGAGCGGTAGATCTTCGGGATCGCGGCATCGATCCTTTGGCGTTCCGTTACCTCTGCCTTACCGCTCGCTACAGAAAACTACTCAACTTCTCCTGGGAAGCCCTGGAAGCCGCCGCCACGGCTCTCGAAAGATTGCGAAGAAAATTCGCCGGCGGCGACGCCCCAAAAGAATTCTCGGCGGAAGCGCCGGTCGAATCGGAGCCTTCTCGCTATGCAGCGGAATACAACGCCGCTTTCGACCGGGCGGTCCTCCGCGATCTGGACATGCCTACCGCTTTGCAGATCCTTCACCGCATGGCCGACGACTCCCGCTTGACCGCTTCCGAGAAGGCCCGCCTTGCTCGAGCCTGGGATTCCGTTCTAGGTCTAGGACTCTCGACAGACACAGCCGCCGACTCATCGGCTTCTGGCGACGCTCTTCGTTACGAGTACGACGAGAACAGAATCCGCGCGCTGATCGCAGAGAGAGCCGCCGCCAGGCGAGTGAGAGACTTCGAACGAGCAGACCGTATTCGAGCCGACCTCGAATCTGCAGGCATAGAGGTGATCGACGAGCCATCGGGGACCGTGTGGAGAGCAAAAAAGCCCTGAAGGTATCTCTCTTCCCCACCTGCGTCGCCGGCGCTTTCTGCCCTGCGGTAACGAAATCTTCAATCGCTCTGATCGAATCGGCAGGTTACGAGGTGACGCTAGTGGCGCCCAATGCATGCTGCGGACAGCCGGCTTATTCCGCCGGACGAATTCGCTCGGCCAGAAAGGTCGCTGCATCGGCGCTCTCCGGACTTACTTCGGACACAAACCCGATCGTCGTTCCATCGGGCTCGTGTACGGCTATGATCCGAAAAGCCTGGCCCGTGCTGTTCGCGACAAGCCCCAAGCGACACATCGCGACTTCCGTAGCCGAAAGGACCATCGAGCTTACGGAGTTTCTCTTCTCGATCGATCCATCCTTTGACGAACCCACCGGGGATCCCCCCACCGTGGCGTTCCACGATTCCTGCCATGGTCTGCGCGAGCTCGGGCTGGGCCCGCAAGCGCGACACTTGCTGAGAAAGGCCGGATACAGAGTCATCGAGTGCGAAAACCCTCAACTCTGTTGTGGATTCGGAGGAATCTTCAGCCAGCTGATCCCCGAACTCTCGACCAAAATCGGCGCCCAGAAAGCCGCCATGCTGGCCGCGGTTGCGCCGTTGGTAACAGCCTCGGACGCCGCCTGCCTTATTCATCTCAGTGAATCCCTCGAGCAAAACCGCCCTCACAAGGACTCGGACGCTGCGAGCCGGCGGACTGACTTCAGGCACATCGCCGAGGTACTGGCGCAGCGCCTTAGTCCCGGAAACTCACGAGCGGAATGACGAAGAAAAAGTCGCTTCCTGAAGACGCAGCGGACCTAAGAGCTAGAGCGGCGGCAGCCGTTCGCGACCCTTCTCTCAGTACTCCTTTATCGACTGCACGAAGAGCTTCCGCGGCAATTTTTCGGATCACCGCATCAGATTCTCGACTTCTACAGCTGAAGCGCCGGGGCGTCCAGATACGCGCGCGAACGGCCTCATCGCTCCCGGTTTCCGTATTCGAGGCAAAAGAGTCCTTCGAACGCAACGGTTTTGTCGTCCATTTCGCTTCGGACGCTTCTGAAGCTTCAGAGATCGTGCTGGGGATCGCAAAAGAGGCCGGCGTTCGCTCGGTGGTCAAGTCGAAGTCGATGGCGACGGAAGAAATCGGCCTCAACGCAAAACTCAGCGCTTGCGGGATCCAGGTAACTGAGACCGATCTCGGAGAGTTCATCGTGCAGCTTTCCGGAGAAAGGCCGGCCCACATTCTCGCACCGGCGATAAACAAGACTGCATCGGCAATCGCCCGATTATTTGTCGAGCGCGGAGTCGCGGCTCCCGACGAGGTCGATCCGGAAAATCCGGACAAGGAGTTGCTCACAACCCTGGCCCGACGCTACCTACGTCAGGAGTTTCTCTCAGCCGACATGGGGATCACGGGCGCCAATTTCGCCTGCGCCGAAGAGGGTGTCTTGATCGGCATCAGCAACGAAGGCAACTTGCGCATGTGCGTAAGCCTTCCGAGAATCCACGTAGCCGTGGTTCCAATCGAGAAAATCGTTCGATCGCTTACCGATGCCGCTACCCTGATTCCCCTCCTAACCGCGACTGCAACAGCACAGCCGTTGACCTCTTATGTTTCCTTGATAGCGGGACCGTCTGGAGAGCGCGAAGACTACGGGCCCGTGCAACGGCACATTGTATTTCTAGACAACGGGCGAACAAAGATCTGTGGCACTCGATATGAAAGCATACTCAGGTGTGTACGCTGTGGCGCCTGTCTGAACGCCTGCCCTGTCTACACCACCATGGGAGGACATGCCTACGGCGCCACCTATATGGGGCCGGTCGGCGCCGTCTTAGCCACCCTCGTGGAGGAAGATAAGCCGTCCCAACTTCCATATGCGTCCAGTCTTTGCGGAGCTTGCACCGAGATCTGTCCGGTGTCGATTCCCTTGCACGAGATGCTCTACGACCTTCGCGCCGACCCCCGCCACGGTCGGCAGAGCGTCGCTCTTCGAGCCGGGTTCGCCGCTTGGGCCGCGGCGTGGAGCTCTAGGATCGGTTTCACGGTTTCTACCAGGGCCATGTCGTTTGCAGCCGGTTTGTCCGAAAAGCTCGGAATCGGCGCCATAGAGCGAAGGGGCGGTGACTTTCGCCAATTCGCATTTTCCGACAACCGGATGGGAGCAGCGGCGGCCAAAGCTTTGCGTCGCAAATCTATTCCTCTTCCGGCCATCTCGTCGTCGGTAAAAGCCCACCCGTCTACATCCGGGGCCCCGCTTACCGGGCAATCCAACGCCCCAGAAGTGGTACTCCGACAATCTTCAGCGCGACCAGCCTCCGATGAGCAGGGGTCAGCCGGGCCGGAATCGGATTCCCCGGCCCAGGACGAGACTTTTCTTATCGAAACTTTTCTAGCCGGTCTGTCCCGGAACGGATTTCGTCCTCTGCGCGTCGACGCACAAGACCTCGAAAGAGTCTTCGAAGACCTATTGACCGGTGCGAAGCTCGCTCTCGCAGACAGAGAAGTCGTCTCCGGCCCGTACGCTGTTCAAGTCGAGCGAGTAATGAGAAAACTTGCAATCGACGTCTTCACCGACGGATCTCTCTCGGTAGCGGCCACAGCCGACGTCGGAATAGCGATCCCGATTTGTGGAATCGCCCGGACGGGTAGTTTTCTGTTCAAGTTCACGCCGGACGCCCCATGCGTCACGACCCTTCTCCCGTCGGATCTCGTTGTAGTAGTTCCCGCCTCTCGGGTCGTACCCGACCTCCAAGACGCGTTCGAAGAGCTGAAGAAGTCGGGCATACCGTCCAACGCTACTCTGATCTCAGGACCCTCGAAGACCGCCGACATCGAGATGACCCTCGTAAATGGTGTGCACGGGCCGTCAAAAGTTTCAGCCGTCATTGTCGGATAGACCATATGGAGGTGGTAAGTGCGTGATTACAGGCGCTCACTCAGGACATTTCGCGAAACGATCGAGCCCATCGCTGCCGCCATGTATTTCGTTCCCGAGCCTCTGCAGAATCTTCAAGCTCTGGGCCTGACTCCTATCGAGGCGTACTTCTGCGGACGGGCAGCGCCGATGGGACGCGTGACCGGGGCGAGCGTCGCATCGTTGTTCATGTTCTTCAAACCGGATGTTGCGATCGCTGCAGTCGAGGGTGGATGGGAAAAAGTTGAGCCTTCCACCGTGACGCCGGCCCGTCTGGAGGGGATCTCTCGAGCCATGTCCCGCATACTAGGCGCCGAACCTCCCCGAGAAGCGACCGAGGCCGCCGACATTGTCCTTTCGGCGCTGGAATCCGTCACCGATGCGGGCCGTCCCCTATTCGCCGCGTGGCGCAACCTAGAGATCGGGGACGATGCGAATCTCAAGCTGTGGCGCGCCTGTGATCTTTTCAGAGAGCATCGGGGCGCGTCGCACATAGCGGCCTGGCTCGTCTCTGGATTACATCCCCGGGAAGCAGTTGCCTTATCCAGACATTGGTGGGGTATGGAGTCGACCGTCTACCTTTCTTTTCACGGATGGTCCAAAGACGATATAGACGATGCAGAAAAAGTTCTCGAATCGCTCGGATACCTGGCAAAAGGCGCGATAACCGACCGAGGCGTCGCGTTACGCGACGAAATCGAAGATCTGACAGATCGCATGCAGCGAGATGTGGTGGAGGCCCTCGACGCAAACCTCGACGAACTTGCCGACGCTTTCCGATCTGTCGGTGAAACCTTCATTCGATCGGGGGGCTATCCCATGCGAGCAGTTCCTTCGCGTGCGCAATCTTTGCCGTAGACAGCGCCCGCCCCTTCACCCCTCGCTAACATTGACCTTGCCATGACCATAACCGCCTCGGCGACCGGAACCGAAAAAGCTCTTGTGTTCTTGCTCGGGACGCCTTCGGCCAAAGTCGCGTCACGGGTGAGCGAGGCAGCGGCTTCAGCGGGAGTCGGCCTTAAGTTGCTCGAAACCGGCCCTGAATTACTGCGAGCTGCCGAGCTCTCCCCACCGGACGCAGTGCTGATCGACATCGAGATAGGCGGTGGATTGACAGCGTCGGAGTTACTGTTCGCTCTCTGGGAGAGCGAGGCTACTCGCCGGCTTCCGGTGCTGCTTCTTGGCTCTTCCCAGCATGTAAGCATCGGCGACTTGCTGGCAGTCGCGGCGGAGTTCACAGGCGTCGATGTCTGTCCTGCAACCGATAAGGCCGGCCTCGAGCTACGCATCCGTTGGTTCGCTGCTTTGTGCCGCAGCCTTGCAGAGATCGATCGGCTCGAGAGCCGCGTCCAGGAGCTAATGACCACCGACATGACGACCGGTCTTTACAACCACCAGGAAATTCTCCGTATTTTGGGGTCGCAGTGCAGGATCGCGGATCGCTACGGGAGAGACCTGTCGGTCATCTGCGCAGACATCGATTACCTGGGATTGCTGAATGAAAAGCACGGATACGAAAGAGGCGACGACGCTCTTAGAGCATTCGCTTCCGCTGCAAAAAAAAGCAGCCGAGCCGCCGACATCGTAGGTCGCCTCGCAGGCGGCGGCTTCTTGTTGATTCTTCCCGAAACCTCGCTCGAGGGAGCGAGAAGCCTAGCGGAGAGAATTCGATCCAACTTCGAGTCGGAGGAACTCATCGTTGCCCTGGCGCGGTCGATACCGGTCACCGTCAGCATGGCTTGCGCGGCCAAAACCGGGCCCGAAGACGAGCACCGTTTCCTTGCCAGAGCCGCAGCGGCACTCCGTCGGGCCAAAGAAGCCGGCCGCAACAGGGTCGTAGTCGCCGGCGCGCCGAGCGCAGTTGAGACTCAGAGCGGTTAGCTTCGTTTCTATAGCGCTTCTGGCTTGCCTTCTCGGAGCTTGCGGGAGGCCCGAGAGCGAGACGGATCGATCCGGCCAGGGATATTACGAATTTGTAGAGCCCGATGGCTGGTGGAAGATCGAAGCCCCTTCAGGATGGTCCCCGTACAGAATCGAGCTGGATGGCTCGGTAACACCGGTTTCTGTTCGAAATCGAAAGGTTCCGGATCCGGCGGCATCGCCCCTCAGAGATCCGCTGGCATCCGAGGTGGTTTACATCTTTCTGCCGAAAGAGCCGGACGAGGTTTGCGAGCAGGCATGTCCGTCCAACGATGTCTACGAAATCTCGGTAGTAGCCCGTCGCAGACGAAGCGAGGGAATAGTAGAGGCTGCGCAAAGAGCGATAGATTCTCTGGCGCCTTCGCTCCCAGCTGCTCCGGCCGACGTTGCCTGTCCCGACGCCCTTGGATGCAGTGCCTTCGAACTTTCCACACCGCCGTCTCGCACCCTGCTCGTCTTGATCGATGTGCCTGCCCAGAACCGCGTCTACCAGATAAAGTTCAAGGCGCCTTACGATTCCTGGCCGGAACTCGAAGAGTCGTTTCGCACGGTGCTGGCCGGCTTTCGACCGATGAGATCGTGACCGGCTGCCAATCGTCTCATCGACCGGATTTGAGGGCTTTACCGGGAAGGATAAATCCGATAATATTTATCGGACTTCTACAGATTTACGCCCGCCCGGCTCGCAGTTCAGTTGGCTCTTTTTGAGTTCTATCGGGCAGAGCGATTCGGAGGCATTGGTGACCACCGAAGAAACAGTTACGATGATCGACTCGCGCGTTCCCCGCGTCAATCAGGCCGTACTCGCATCGGTGATCGCCGTTTCCTTTTTGTTTCGCTTCTTCTGGACCATCCCCGTCTGGGCGTTGTTTCTTTTGGGCGGGGTACTCGCCGGGCCGAAAGGCAATCCGGTGCAAGCGATCTTCGCCTACGTCATCAAACCGAGGCTCAAACCGCCAACTTCGCTGGAAGATCCCAGACCTCCGAGATTCGCGGCGTCGCTAGGGTTTTTGTTCCTAGCCGCCTCTACCGTCGCTTTCCTCGCAGGGCTCTCCGGCCTCGCCTGGGGCCTGGCTTTGCTGGTTGCAGCGCTCGCTACGATAGCTGCCGCATTCAATCTTTGCGTAGGGTGCGAGATTTACGTATTGATCATGCGATCGCGCGGGCGGTTCAAAGATCCATGGCGCATACGCAGGTCGTCCTTCGATCAATCCGGGACTGAAGACCGGACTGCAGACGCTGTTTCCAGATAAGCGATGGTCGTCAGATTCGCCGTAATCGTCGCCCTCTTAGGAATGTCTATCATCGTCGCCATGCTGTGGAGATTCGCCGTCTCCCGCTCCGATCACCGCCTATCCGAAAACCCGGCCCTCGCAAAGCTTCCCCCGGAATTATCCGACGGGGCGCGCTTTCTCCTGTTCACCTCCCGGTACTGCATACCCTGTGCAGAACTAAAAGAGGCACTAGCTGCTTCCGGCAGCGAATGGAAGGAGGTTCGCGTCGAGGACAACCCTTCTGAGTTTCGGCGACTCGGAATTCTGGCGACGCCGGTTCTGGTGGAAGTAAGCGACGACGGAGCGCCGCTGCGACACTGGGGACCCGAATCGGTCGGCGCCGCGCTCGAGGCGCTCCGGAATATTACTGCCCTGTCCTCTGCTACTCTTCTGGAAGCCTCAGAACCTCGGCCGGATAGACCCTCGCCGCGCTTCTTGCCGGGAGAATCGTTGCAAGGCCGACGGTGATGGTGCTTATGGCCACTAGAGCCGCCACCATCGCTGCAATCGATGCGACGGATATCGAACCCCCGCTGCGACTGTAAAGCCGAAGAGCTACCGCGGCCCCTACCATCGCCCCTGCCAACGATCCCAAAAGAGCCATAGTCGCTCCCTCGGCGAGCACGGACCTGAAAATGCCCCAACGGGTCGCTCCCATTGCCCGAAGCACGGCGAGAGACCGTATTCGAGCCCTGACCGCTCTTGTGACCACTGCAGCCTGTGCCGCCATGGCGACCAGAAGTCCGAGCGACAAGAAGGCCCGCAGCATGTGGGAAACCAGACGTCGGAAGTCTAGGTGAACCTTTACCACTTGTGAGGCGAAGGTTGCATTGGCCGCGTAAGGAAGAAGCCTCCCTTGAAGCTCTGCAGCAAAGCGATCCGCGTCCGCAACATGCTGGGGTAGCTTGAAGAGAACGGTTGCCTCGTCGAATGAGTCGTCCTGTAACGCCAGCGTTTCGGGCGCCACGAAGACTCCCGGCACTATGTCGTTTCTTGCAGCTAGTCCGGCGAGTCCGTAGGATTTGCCGGATTCGGCGTCTATGAGGACCGCAGACGCCGGGCTTACGAGGCCCAACTCGACGGCGCCCTGGGTCATGATGACCCATGGCTTTCCTTCAGGTGGGTTTTCGTCGAAGAGAGCTTTCCAGGCCTCCTCATCGGAACCAAAAACTGCGTTCCTGCCTACCAGGGGTAGGAATCCCCCCTCGGTACGGGCTAGTTCGGCAGGGACTTCATATACCCGGGTGAGCTGGCGGCCGCCGGCGACCACCCTGAAAAAACGCTGCGTAGATCTCAAGCCGACGGTCTCAACTGAGTCACCTCCGCCGACCCGGCTCACCGCGTCCTCGACGATCGAGCGAGCATCCTGCGATCCCGAAACCTGCAATGATACGGCGCCGTCCCACTTTCCTAGCTGAGCCCGTTCGAGCCTTCCGTAGTCTGCGCGTTCGAGAACGAAGACCCCCAGCACCATGGTGAGGACGGTCACCGCAGCGGCCGAGGTCTGGATGACGAACCATGTCGAGCCCCGCCGGACGTTGAGGCTCCGAGCAGCACTGCGCAGCCCTACCAACCGGCGCCCGGCGGCATCGATAAACTTTGTCGCCAGGCTTTCGAGAGGACCTATAGCAGCCACTATTGCCGCTACCGTCCCGAGAAGAAGCGCTCCTGTTTCTACGATCGGTAAGGCCCCGAATTCGGGCGGTTGCAAAGATTCCGAAAGCGCAATCTCGACATAAGCGATCCAGCCGACGGTGAACGCTCCCGCCAGTCCTACTATCACGCGGCGAAGTCGAGTGGGAAGCATGAGAAGAGCGACTCCCGCAGAAGCTATTGGCGGACCGAGTGAGACAAAGGTCGGATTCTTGCTGCGGAAGTCGATTGCTGCAGCCGTCAAGCCTAAAGCTAGAAGGGTCAGTCCTCCTCCGATCGATATGACGACCGGAAATGCAAGAGGCCGCTCCCTTCCCGATATGAGTTCAGCAGGGTACGACGACAATACGATCATTGAAATCATTCGGCTCAGCACCGCGGTTACGACGACGGCCGACGCCCCCGTAATGACGGTCAGCCGGAATGGGATCGACAGAACAGCCCTGAAGCCCCCCACCTCCAGCGCCAGAGCCCGTCCTGCTATGCGGACCGCAATCCAGGCGACCGCCGATCCCAGCAACAACCCGCCCGCGATGCCCGGGATAGCGACGGACAGTGCACCCGCATCGTTTGCGGCCGCCAGATCCCTGCGGCGCATCCCCACCGCGCGCAAGACGCCGGATACCTTCCGCCTTTCGGACAGCAGCAAATAAAGGACCGTGGCAAGGAGTCCGAGGGCCGACAAAAGGGAGAAGGCGCCGAGTTCCAGCATCTGTGAGAGCTGAGACCGACCGATGTTATCCGCCGCTTGGATCAGGTCGGCTTTGGAATGCCGGACGATCGGTCGGGTCCCTCTAGCCGCAAGACCGTCGAAGACCGGCCTAAGCTCTGCGAGCGCCTCATCGGCTTTTGCAGCAGCTTGCTGTGCCGAGGCATCGGAAGGAATGCCCAAGTTGATCAGCACCTCGGTGACGGCAGGTATGCGGTCGAGGTATCCCTGTGGCAAAAAAACCGAAAGGATCGGCTTGTCGACGCTTTCGGAGTACCCGGCGATTCCCTCCGGTTCGAGAATTCTCTCTATTTCGAAGCGTTCGGTGTTGCGCCCGATGACCAGCTCGACCGTTTCGCCTTCGTGCAAATCCAGGTTTCGAGCCAGAGTTCGGCTCATGAAAATAGCGCTCTCACGGGGTCCGGTTTCGGGAAGACCGTCTGGTATACCCCGAGAGAAGCCTTCGAGTTCTCCATAGGGGATATCGAATGCAACTGTAAGAGGCTCGGCCGAAATCTCCGCACTGTCGACTCGAGCTTCTGGCGTCTCGCCGGATGCACTGCTCCTCGTGGAGACCGTCGTTACCTGCAGAGCCCTAACCGTGATCGTCGACAGCCCGGCTTTTCCTCTGAGAGTTTCTCGGATCTCTTCGGCGCCCTCCCTAGACGCAGGTCCCCGAAGCAGTATCGAAACGTCGATCGGTCCGAGCCGGCTGCGCTGAAGATCTAGAAGCGAGGCTCTGAGCGATTCGCCTATCAACAGCGCCGAGAAAAAAAGCGCCACCGATAAGCCAACCGCCCCTACGGCGGCGCCGGTTTCTGCTTTTGCCGAGAGCAAGCGTCGGATGCCGAGTCTTGCCGCAACCCGGCCGCTTCCCATGCGAAGTACCGTCCAGAGGAAATACGCGATAGCCGCGGCACCTATAACCCACATCAGGAGGTTCTGCATCGTTTGCCCATCCGAGTCCTTTGCTACATAAGAGGCGTTTTCATATAGAACCCTAAATATTCTCGGGAACTACAGCGGATTCGCCTCTACTCTTGCCAGAAAGTCCTTGTCTGCCGGCTCGCAAGAACATCCATGCTTTTGCGGCGGCTTACATAGGGAGCCACGAGTGAGTGCCGAGAAGCCGAGTGCAAGTTTCAGCGTGACCATAAAAATATCCGTGCCCAACGCGCCCGGATCGCTTGGCAAAGTGGCCACCGCAATCGGCAACGAGGGCGGAGACATCGTAGCCATCGATGTTCTCGAGTCGCACGCCGACTACGCCACCGACGAAATCACGGTCAACGCCATCGACGACTCGCACGCCCAACGTATAAGAAAGGCTCTCGAAGAGCTCGGCGACGGATTCGTTGTGCACTCTGTCTCCGATCGCACCTTCAGGATCCATCAGGGTGGCAAGATCGAGGTTCGCTGCAGATCGCCAATTTCGAATCGCGACGAGTTGTCGATGGCGTACACACCGGGGGTAGCCCGGGTAAGCAAAGCCATAGCCGACAATCCCGTCCTGGCAAGAGACTTCACTATAAAGCGGAACACCGTCGCAGTCGTCACCGACGGCACAGCGGTATTAGGCCTCGGAAACATCGGCCCGCTGGCGGCGCTACCGGTAATGGAGGGAAAGGCGGCGCTGTTCAAAGAATTTGCCGGCGTCGATGCATTTCCTATCTGCCTGGATACCACCGACGTAGACGAGATCGTCGAGACGACAATCAGGATTTCGCCCGGCTTCGGAGGCATCAATCTCGAGGACATCTCGGCCCCCAGATGCTTCGAAATCGAAGACATGCTGAGACAGGCCCTCGATATACCGGTCTTCCACGACGATCAGCACGGTACCGCTGTGGTCGTGCTGGCGGCGATGCGGAATGCCCTGGCTATCGTCGAGAAGTCCATGAACGAGATTTCGGTCGCCATTTTGGGGGCCGGCGCGGCGGGAGTTGCTATTACCCAAATACTGTCGTCGGCGGGCGTGCCCGACATCGTCGTATGCGACCGGGGTGGAATCTTGCATCCCGACAGGTCCGACCTGAATGAAGTAAAGAGAGACCTGGCCGATCGAACCAATCCACGACGCATCCGGGGATCTCTTTCAGAAGCGCTGGCCGGCGCCGATGTATTCATCGGAGTATCTGGCCCCGATCTTGTCACCCGGGAAGACATCGAAAAGATGGCCCGCGATCCTATCGTCTTCGCGCTGGCAAATCCCGACCCCGAAATAAGGCCGGAGGAAATCCAGGACGTGGCCGCCGTAATCGCTACCGGACGTAGCGATTATCCCAATCAGATCAACAACGTCCTCTGCTTTCCCGGGATCTTTCGAGGCGCCCTGGACGCAGGCGCCACCGAGATCAACGAGGAGATGAAGCTCGCGGCGGCGGAGGCAATTGCGGCCTGCGTCCACAGCCACGAGCGAACACCCGACTACATCGTTCCCTCGGTGTTCAACAAGCAAGTCGTACCTGTGGTCGCAAAAGCCGTATTTGCAGCGGCGCACGAGACCCGAGTCGCCACCAGGTAGCGTTCGAGCCCCTGTAATCGGCTTCCGGACTCGGAACCTCTATGGGTTACTTCGACTACCAGGGCCTGAAGATTCACTTCGAAGAATCCGGCCAAGGGCCGCCGGTGGTATTTCTTCACGGCCTTCTTCACCGAAACTGGATGCAAAATCGCCTGGCCGGTCGCGCTTCTCGAAAATACAGAGCGATTTCGATGGAATTCAGCGGGCACGGGGAGTCCGACGCTCCTGAGAATCCAGAACACTACTCTCTGGTCGAATTCGCCGCCGAAGCCAACGCCCTCTTAGAGCATTTGAGCATTGAAAAAGCGGTCGTTCACGGAACCTCACTCGGCGCCAACGTGGTATTAGAGATGCTCGTTTCCTTTCCCCGGCGTCTCGCCGGAGCGGTGGTGGAAATGCCTGTACTTGCCGGGAGTTACAGCTTTGCGAGAGCGGTCTTCACGCCAATGGCCGCCGGGCTCGACCTGGCGTCGCCTGTGATCCGCGCGCTCGCCGGCGCTCTTTCAAGGATTCCCAGAAACAATCCAGATGTCGCCATTCTGCTCGACTTGGTGCCGAAGAATCCTCACCAGGCTGCCGCAGTCCTGCGCGGTCTGATTCAGACCACACCGAAACCCGACTTCGCCCGATACGCGAAAGTTTCGTCCCCTGTGCTGGTTATCGGGCATCCCAGAGACCCGCTTCACTCGTACAGCGATGCCGTACGGCTGGTCGAGGTGTTGCCCCGGGGCGAGCTTCTGACGGCCAAATCGATGCTCGAGCTTAGGTTCAGTCCTGAGAATCTCTGGCCGGAGATAGAAAAGTTTTACGATCGCTGCTTCGCTCAGGCCTATCCGACCGCTGCCGGCTGAGCATCCTTGTCAGGCCAGCGCTTGCGTTGCTTGGCCGACAGCTTTCTTAGAAGCTCCAGCGTTTGCGGATCCGACTCTCCAGGCCGGGCTTCCAGGCGACCTTCCGAGATCATCGAGTCGACGATCTCCTCGCCTTTCTCGGTACGGATAATCGTCAACGTCCAACCGGAGGTCTGTCCCAGTCCGCCCAAGGAAATGTCGGCATGTTCGGCCGAGAAGTCCGGGCACATCTTGCAGCCCTCTCTGGTGAATTCGTGGCACTCTTTGAGGGGTACCTCTACATAGCCGCCATCGCGAGTCCAGAGTTGCAACTTGCCCTTTATGTTCATCTTTGCGATCTGGGACCTGGACAGGCCGTATCTCGCATCCAGCAATTCATCGAAAATTCGATCGTCGAAGGTTTTCGAACATAGAAGACCCAATGTCAGCACGATTCTCCTCGAGACCTTGCGGACTCCTCGAGTGGCCATCATCGGCGGCGCGCTGGCCTGACAGGACATTCCGACCAAGGCGAGCTTTTCGAGACCGGCGTCGACCGCTTCGCGGTAAGCCAGAGTGTTTGCCGAGTAGGTATACCTGGATCCCGCGCTCTTTAGGACTTCGTCCTTGGACCTGGCTACCCCACTCCGCGTCTTCCAGGTCGAACCGTCTCCTTCGAGGAAACTGACCAGTGCGCCGTCTATGATTCCCTTTTCCAGACACCAGATGAGAATCGCCGAGCACGTCCCTCCGTCCTGACCGTTCTCGAGAACCGCTTCGTCGGTAGCCCTGGTAAGCAGAATCCGCCTCGAGATGCCGATCACCTCGTCAGCCGACCGGGTCCGCCCGAACAAGAAGTTGTCTGCGTCCGTCTCCCAGTCCCGAAACCTAGGACACGCCCTGGTACAGAGCGTGCACCCTTTGTCACCGTGCACGCAGCCGCCCGGACCGCCCTCTTCCTCCAGGTGAAACGGTCGGTACGAGTCGTTGTAGCCGAGCACGTCGTGAGGGCATGCCACGACGCATGCTGCGCATCCCGTACACAGTCCCGAGGTGACGACCTCGTCGTAGAGATGAGTCCAATGGAGTTTCTCTGGAGGCACAGGTCAGCTTACCGTCCAGACGTTGCCCTGAGAGTACAGATCGGCCAGTTCTCCGACGCCCAACCGCTCCACCGCTTCGTTTATCTGCCCCTCGACGAGCTCCCGGTACGTAGGACGTCTTACGTCCCTGAAGATCCCGATGGGGGTCGGACCGTACGGACCGTGGGAGAGCCGGCTCAAAGCGAAGGCTTGGCTGGGATTCTCCAGTGTCACGTCGTGCACCAGGATCTTGTCTTCGCCCACCGAAGCGACTTCAACGATCTCGGCTTCTCCGTGCGAGTTGATCGTTACCCCCATCTCGTTATCTTTACCGAACCGGACCGGCTTTCCATGCTGCAGGCGGATCTGGTTAGCTTCCCTGGTTTCACGGCCGGTTATCAGCTCGAAAGCTTTGTCGTTGAAGACGTTGCAGTTTTGATAGATCTCTATGAACGCGGATCCTTTGTGTTCGGCCGCAGCCCTGAGGACTTCAGCCGTGTGCGGCCGGTCCATATCCAGTGTTCGGGCGACAAAAGTCGCTTCGGCCCCGAGGGCGAGCGAGACCGGATTGAAGGGGTAGTCGATGTTTCCGAAAGGGCTCGCCTTAGTTACTTTTCCGACTTCTGAGGTAGGCGAGAACTGACCTTTGGTAAGCCCGTAGATTTGATTGTTGAACAGTAGGATCTTGATGTCCACGTTCCGTCTTAGCGCATGGATCAGATGGTTGCCTCCGATCGAAAGAGCGTCGCCGTCCCCGCTCACTACCCACACCTGCAGATCGGGTCGGGTAACAGCAATGCCGGTGGCGATGGCCGGAGCGCGACCGTGAATCGCATGCATGCCGTAGACTTCGACGTAGTAGGGGAATCTGGACGCGCATCCGATGCCGGAGACGATGACGATCTTCGATGGGTCTATTCCCTGCTCGGCGTAGAAGTTCTGCACCGACGCCAGGATCGTGTAATCGCCGCACCCCGGGCACCAGCGGACTTCCTGATCCGACTGGAAATCCTTGCGAGTGTACGCCTTCTCTCCGCGCTTGACGGCTTCGAGAGCAGCGCCGGCTGCTTCAGCCACCTTTCAGCACCTCCCAGATTTTCTTCTCCACGTCGACAGACCTCAACGGAAGCGCCCGAACCAGGTTGAGCCCTACGACGTCGACCAGGAATCTTCCTTTTATCAACAGAGCGAGTTGACCGGTGTTGACCTCGGGAATCAGTACCTTCTCGTATCTTTTTAGAACCTCGCCGGTGTTCTTGGGCATGGGATTGAGGTAACGAAGGTGAGCCTGGGCGACCTTTCCTCCGTCGTGCCTGACTCGCTCGACTGCCGTAGTGATCGGCCCGTAGGTAGCTCCCCATCCCAAAACCAAAACGTCGGCATCCTCGTCACCGCCGACCGTCAGATCGGGGATGTCCTCGGCTATCCGCTCGACTTTGGCGGCACGAAGGAAGGTCATCTTGTGGTGGTTGTCCGGATCGTAGGAGACATTGCCGGTTCCGTCCTCTTTCTCCAGACCGCCGATTCTATGCGTCAGCCCGGCTGTTCCCGGTATCGCCCATGCCCGGGCCAGAGTTAGCGGGTCTCTCTTGTAGGGATGAAAGTGGCCGTTGGAGTTGGGCTCGGTGGAAAAGTTCGGGTCGATCTTCTCGAAACTCGACGGATCCGGTATCTTCCACGGCTCCGAGCTATTGGCTAGATACGTCTCGGAGAGAATGTAGACCGGGGTCCTGTACTTGATGGCGATCCGGGCTGCCTCGATCGCGATATAGAAGCAGTCGCCGGGAGAAGAAGGCGCCAGCACCGGTACGGGCGACTCACCGTGGCGCCCGAACAGGGCTGCCAGCAGATCGGCTTGTTCGGTCTTGGTCGGAAGACCAGTCGAAGGACCTGCGCGCTGTACATCTACGATGATCAACGGAAGCTCGAGGGCTACCGCCAGCCCTACAGTCTCAGACTTCAAGTCGATCCCGGGACCGCTCGTTCCGGTCACCCCCAGGCAACCCGCATAAGAAGCTCCTAAAGCGGCGCCGGCGCCTGCAATCTCGTCCTCAGCTTGAAAGGTAATGACGTCGTAGTTTTTGAGCGCCGCGAGCTGTTCCAGCACGTCGGAAGCCGGAGTGATCGGATAGGAACCGTAGAAGAGACGAAGGCCTGAAAGCTTGGCTGCGGTCACCAAACCGAGAGCCAACGCGGTGTTTCCGGTTATTGACCGGTAGGTCCCGGGTTCCAGCTTTGCAGGCGGTACCTCGTAGCGAAGCTCGAAAATCTCCGTGGTCTCGCCAAAGTTGTACCCTGCCCTGAAAGCGGCCTCGTTAGCTTGTTTTACCAGCGGGCGAGAGGCGAATCTCCGAGAGATCCAGTCGAGAATCGGCTCGGGAGGCCTGGAGTAAAGCCAGCAAATGAGCCCGAGCGCAAAGAAGTTTTTCGACCTTTCCGCATCTCGCGGTTTTACGTTTAGATCCTTCGTCGCCTCCAGAGTCAGCTTTGTCATCGGAACCTGGTAGACCTTGAAGGCGTCAAGAGTGCCGTCGCTTCGAGGATCGCTTTCATAGCCGGCCTTGTGCAGGTTTCTCTCGTCGAAGCCGTCCTCGTTGAGGATCACGATGCCGCCCTGCTTGAGATCCGCCAGGTTCGCCTTTAGCGCCGCGGCGTTCATCGCAACCAGCGCGTCGGGCTGATCGCCCGGGCTGAAGATGTCGTAGTCGGCGAAGTGCAGTTGAAAAGTCGAGACACCGGCAACGGTACCGGCCGGCGCCCTTATTTCGGCAGGAAAGTTCGGGAGGGTGGCGAGATCGTTTCCCGCCAGTGCGGTTACAGAGGTTAGACGCTCTCCGGTGAGCTGCATGCCGTCACCGGAATCTCCAGACAGTCGAATTACTACTTCGTCAAGTCGTACCGGGTGGTGTTTATCTGTCGTCGGTCCTGCAGACATATCGTCCTGACTCGTGCCGCCCGATGCCGGCCGCTGCCCTCCAGGCGTCTGCTTCCGGCCGGTCTCGGCCCGGGCGGCCCCATACGGCGGCGAAATCCTACTAAAATCATAGCTTTTCCGGCTCCCCCACGAGAATTCGGGAGACCGGGCGGTGTTCGCGCTTTTGAACGCAACCTTGCTAAATATAAAACAAACGGCCGCGGTGCAGTATTCATCCTGTTCGGAAAGACCGGGGTCGTTGCAAGCGGGCATTTTGGAAAGAAGAGGGTTGTTATAAGCCGGCATTTCCAATCACAATTGGGGTCTGGTACACAGCCTCGATAGAACCGGAGGAGTTAAGACCCTTGTCTGAAACGGCGCCGTCGCGTTCGCCTGCTGAAGAGCCCCAGGTCGATTTATCTCACCCCGACCGAGAAGAACCATTTCCTCAACCGGTCCCCCGCCCTCTTCCCCAGCCGGACACAGCCGTGCTCAGGCGACGCATTATGCAGACACTCAAAGCAGCGGCCAGGCGTCTGGGCCCGGTAATCAGAAAGCGGGTTGCGGGAAAGGAAGTGTCAAAACGAGACGTGGCGCTTGCGTTACGTCTCGTATTCGAGGATTTAGGCGCCACCTATTCGAAGTTCGGCCAGCTTATAGCGTCGAGCCCGGGAATCTTTGGAGACGAGATTGCAAGCGAGTTTCGCACCTGCCTCGACACCGGTCCTCCGATTCCGTTCTGGAAAGTAAAAAAGATCGTCGAGAGCGAGCTCGAAGCTCCGCTCGAAGAGTGCTTCGACGAATTCGAGGAGACGCCGATCGCCGCGGCGTCCATCGCGGCGGTACACAAAGCAAAACTCAAAAACGGCGACGACGTCGCCGTAAAGGTCGTTCGGCCGGGAGTGGCTACAACGATTGCTGCCGACATTGAGATCATGGAGCCGCTTTTCTCCTTGCTGGCCAAGCAGATCGGCGTCGGCATCGCCGGACCGCTATTGCAGCTCCTGTCGGGCTTTAGCCGCCAGGTATCCGAAGAGCTCAATCTCGAAAACGAGGCTCGAGCTATGGATTACAACCGGAGACTCGCCCGGCAGCTCGGTCTTACAAAGATCGTCGTTCCCCGTGTCTACACAGACCTCTCCGGACGCTCGGTTCTTACCATGGAGTACGTCCCGGGAGTCGCCATAGACGATCTGCAGAGCATTACCGAGTTCGGCTTCGATCCGAGGCCTCTCGTCGAAGACCTAGTAAAAGCCTGGTTCGTAACCGCCGCAAGATACGGCGCGTTTCACGGGGACGTCCATGCAGGGAACTTGATCGTTATCCCCGACGGTCGAATAGCGGTCCTCGACTGGGGAATCGTGGGACGTCTGGACGAGCGCACGAAACGCTTCCTCAGAAATCTGGTTGCGGCCTGTCTGGGCGAGGATCGCGCCTGGATCGAGTTGGTCCGCCAGGTCCGCGAAATTTACGGGCCCGCAGCGGACGAGGTTTTCGGCGACGACGACGAGCAAGTAGCGAAGTGGGTGAGGTCTACGCTCGAGCCTATCCTCACAAAACCGTTCGGCGAAGTTAACTTATCGGTGTTTTTCACCGAGCCCCAACAACGGCACGCAGGAGAGCTCGAAAACGAAGCTAAAAGGCGGTCGATAATCGAAATTCTCAGGATGTGGAGGCGCCGGCGTCGCTTGCGAAACCTGGCCGAAACCGAAGGAGTAGACGCCGCGGAGTTCGATCACGGTACGTTTTTGCTCGGCAAGCAACTGGTGTACTTCGAGCGTTACGGGAAGCTTTTCCTCAACGACACACCACTGCTGGCAGACAGAGAATTTTTCTTTAGGCTTCTAGACGACAAACCCTTGATGATTCCCCAGGACTACTGATCGTCGACTGCCCCCCGGAGACGTGGCGCGATGAACGATTCCGGTTCCGTTCCCGGCCTGGATCTCGATTCGCTGACAGTATGGTTTTCCGACAACGTCGCCGAGGTCTCCGGATTGAGGGCCAGGATTATCGGGAGAGGGCTGTCAAATCTCACCTACGAACTCAGCGACGGCGAGCGCCGATGGGTCCTGAGACGGCCTCCCCTCTCCCACGTACTGCCGACCGCTCACGACATGCTCAGAGAATTCACCGTGCAGAAGGCCCTCTATGAAACCGCGGTGCCGGTCGCAAAGATGATCGCTTATTGCGAGGACGAGAGCGTCATAGGAAGGCCTTTTTATGTCATGGAATACGTCGACGGAGAGGTGCCCTCGGACGCGGCGAATTTCGAGGCTCGATACGATGTCACGACTCGGGGTCGCCTATCGAAGCGCCTTATCGAGGTACTGGTCGCATTGCACGATGTCGACTACGCAGCCGTAGGGCTTTCCAGGTTCGGAAAGCCGCAGGGATATATGCAACGGCAGGTAGTGCGCTTCATCGACCAACTCGCGCGATCGAAGACGAGAGATCTGCCCGTTCTCGACGAGCTGGCAGAGCGGCTATCGAAAGCAGTACCCGAGAGCCTGGATTATTCGATCGTTCACGGCGATTACCGGCTCGACAACACGATCGTCTCGCCCGACGGAGACATAGCTGCCGTCCTGGATTGGGAACTGTCGACGCTGGGCGATCCCCTCGCCGACATCGGCATGCTCGCGATGTACTGGTCCGACCCGGGTGATGATTTGTTCCTCGACGCCCCCGGAGTAGAAAGTGCGCTCATCACCGCTCTCGACGGATTCATGCGGAAGTCCGAAGCCCTCGATTATTACTCGACACTGTCGGGGCGCAGCCTCGAAGACATCGCTTACTACGAGACGTTCGCACACTTCAAGCTCGCGGTGATTCTCGAAGGGATCAACAAGCGCTTTCAGGCGGGCGGCACCGTGGGAGAAGGCTTCGAGAAAGTCTCGGAAATGGTACTCAGAGTCGCCGAGCGCGGAAAGGAGATCGCCGACTCTTCCGGCGCCTTCTGAGTGCCCGGCAACCCCGAGAATTCTGGATACGCAACCGGATACTCATGCGCAGACTTCGCCTGTAGCGCATGCCGCTTGCAGTTGCGAAGACGTCGGTTCGGCGCAGCAGAACCATGATTCGGTCAGCCTCGGTCGGGCGTCGATCTTTGCATCGTCCACTGCCGAGACGACCCGGCGGACGAAAGCGCTTTCGTCTCCACCGGAACTCGACACGGCCCGGTGAATCTCGATCGCCATGGCTTCGAGAGTCTCTTCGAATCCCCTCCCGGCCTCTTCGGATTCCCTAGCCAGATCGGCCAATCGCTCCTGCAATTGAATTGTCTCGGGGTAAATCGCCGTCCATCGGAACGACATCGCTTCGGAATCGTAGTCGCCCAGTACCGCTCTGAGGTCTCGCGTCTGCAATAGCAGTGATCCCTTTGGAACCAATAGCTTGAGCGTGTACTGCACGGGATCGACATTGGCGACCAGATCGAGATCCACCAGAACTGCCATGATTTCTTCCAGATCGTCGAGTCGGCTCCACGGTGTAAAGGGGAGAAGCGACGGACGGATTTCGATGCCGGATCGCCTCAGAATCTCGACCGCGGTAGAAAAGTCTTCCGGTCTGTGGCCTTTGTCGAGGATACGCAAGACTTCGGAATTCGTTGTCTCGAATGCAGATACCACAAAGATCAATCCCCGCCGGGCGAGATGCGGCCAGAGATCTTCGTGGCGGATGATGTGCTCGACCTTCGCCGTACAGTCGAAAGTCAGCTCGGGAAACGCAAGGTGAAGTTCGCGAACGACTTCGCTGGCAAAGCCCGGAGCGTTCAAGAAGTCCGGATCCCCAAAGGTAATGTGGGACGCCCCCGCCCCGACCAATTGCTGTATGTCTTCGAGAAGCGCCTCTATGGCTACTTTGCGGATTCGACCCGAATAAACGATGGGTACCGGACAGTGCTTGCACTTGTGCGAGCATCCGGTAGTCGCCTCTACGTACCCGACCAGGCGACGCTCGCCGCGAAGCGCAAGCCGCGCATACCTGTCGATAGGGGGGAGAAGATCGCGCGCAGGAAGCAGCGGATCTTGTTTTTCCAGAGTGATAGTAGAGGATCGAATCCCGAGGCTTTCCCCGCCGCCCTCCAGCCTGTCGACCCAGTCACCCAAAGCCCTTCCGTACTCTCCTGCGATGCCCCAGCAGCCCGTCTCGGAGGCGCCCCCGGCAAACGCATCTGTCGCAACTGACGCATAGAGGCCGTAGAACGCCACCGGTACTTCCGGGCGGGAACGCCTCACCGAGCGGGCAAACTCAACTCCCACTCGCGCCGCGGTGTGCATCGGCACCGAAACCGCCACGGCGTCGCACCAATCGATCCACTCGCTTGCCTCTTTGTCGACCGACAGATCCAGACACCTGACCTCATGGCCCCTGTTTCTCAGGTGAGCAGCTCCCATTCCAAGGTGATAAGGCTGGTGCCCGAGTTCGTATCCGGAGACCAAAAGAACGTTCACGGAACCGACTCCTTCGTTTCGATCTCGGCTCGAATTGCGTCGCGAGCTCGTCTCAATGCGGATATACAGCCCTTGCGGTTATCGGATCGTGCAAACACGAATCCCAGATATCGATTTCCATAAGGCAGAGGATCTACCGAGGCGCCCTCGCGCACCGTCAACTCCACGCCGGTGACCTCTGGAATAGAAAGAGCTTCCTCGACCCCGTCGATTCGGCGCACCAACCCCGACCGTTCCGGGTACAGCATTACCACCCCCGAAATTCCCTCCGAGCACCGAACCTCTCTCATATCTCCGAGCATTCGGCGCAGGACTATTTCTTCCAGCGTCTGCGACTCGTACCGCAGAGCCATCGAACAAAGCCCACCGATCGTCCTCGCCGCAATTTCCAACAGACGGTATTCCCCACCGTCCTGCCGAAGCTCTGCATGGATCGGTCCGTCGACGATCCCCAGCGACCTTGCAGCCTCTTCGACAATCTGCGCCGCCTTTGCCCGCTCACCCTCATCGAGGTCGGCCGGGGTAACGAGAATTGTCTCTGGAAAATACGGTCCGGCAGGCGCCTCCGGCTTGTCGATATAAGACAAAATCTCGATCTCACCTTCGGTCGCGATCGCTTCGACAGCGATCTCCCGTCCGGGAAGAAACTCTTCGACGACCAGCGCTGCGCGGCGCCGAAGAAATCGGAACTGGATCTCGAATGCCTCTTTTACGGCTTCCAGAAGCGTATTTTCATCGTCGGCCCGGATGACGCCTGTAGAAGCCGACAGTTCGGCCGGCTTCACTACACACGGAAATCCGCACACCTCGCCGACATCTCTGAGAACTCTGTCATCGGGAGCGGAAACCACCAGGAAACGAGGTTGAGGAACGCCGGCGACGGCCAGCCGTCTTCTAAGCGCGGCCTTGTCCCTCGTCGCCATCACTCCCGCCGGTGAGTTCGCCGAGGTTCCGAGCCTCGAAGATGCGATAGCCGCAAGACGCACCGCAGCGTCGTCGAGCGCCACCACACCGCCGGGTCGGCGCCCCTCCATTGCTCGCGCTACTCGCTCGGCCCCGGCTTCGGGATCGCTTAGATCGACGTCGATGTAGCGGGCGCCGAGAAGTTTCGCGGTAGCGTCACCCGCATCGGACACCAACACAAGCTCAACGCCGAGGCGCTTAGCCGCCTCCAAGAACAACGGGGCCCGATAGGTCTCGGACGAAAACACCATTACAAGCGGCTGAGAAATTCCGTCTTTCGTGATTTTCACAGCATTCACCCTAGCGACGGAAGATAGCTGGGCTAGACTTGGTTGTGCGATTTGCAGCCAATGCCATCGACGGAGCTCGGTTCTGGGAAGGAGGCGCCATGGCCACTGCCGAGAAGGGCGCGGAGATAAAAGACGCAGCGGGCGATCGAATTATCACCATTACGGAAAGAGCTATGGAACGCATCGAGCGGGTCCGGGAAAATACCGGTGAATCGCCCGACGCAGGCCTGCGCATCGTAGTTTCCGGAATACAGAACGGCGAGTTTGCATACGATCTTTCCTTTGCCGATCCGGCCTCTGTCGCAGAAGGCGAATCGGTTATCGAATGTGACGGTCTAAAGATCGTCATATCCGACAAAGATATTCCCAAAGTCAAGGGATCGGTGCTCGACCTATCCGACGATCCCAACGAAGGATTGACAATCGACAATCCCAACGATGTCTGGTCTTTCGTAGGCGGGGAGCTGGCCAAGCGAGTGCAGGCTGTTCTCGATGAGAACGTCAATCCTGCGATCGCAATGCACGGCGGACGGGCCGATCTGGTGGCGGTCGAAGATTCCACCGCATATCTGCGCCTGAGCGGTGGTTGTCAGGGTTGCGGCCTCGCTAAAGTCACACTGAGTCAGGGCATCGAGGTCGCAATCAAGGAGGCGGTCCCCGAAATCAAATCCATTGTCGACGTAACCGATCACGCCTCGGGCACGAATCCCTACTACCAGCCGTCCAAAAAGTGAGTAACGCCTGTGGGGCCTTCAGGGGTCCTGCGTTCCTCGGGCAAAGCCTCGCGGTCTTTTTCCTGCTTCTCTCGTACGTTCTTCCGACGGCTTGTGGAAAAACAACCGCTAACAGCGAATACCCCACACGCTCGGGGTCGGAGTTCTCCACGCTCACCGATGAATTCATCGAAGGGTCTGCCGGGCTCACCGAGAAGCTAAATTTGGGTTATTCGACGGGCGACTTTTCCGCGATTTCCGATTCAGCGGAGACGCTGATAGGCGCCCTCAGCGATACCGTGACGAAAATGGAAAAACTCGTTCCCGATCTGCACGAGAATTTGTCGCCGATCGCATCGGAGATCGTATCGGCCGGCAGGCGGTGGCTAAAAGCCGCTTCGGACGCGCTTAGAGCGGGCCTTTCATCGGACCCTGCCGCCTTCCTCGAGGCTAGAAGCGTTCTCGATCGTGAGCGAGAGGCGATCAATCTCAGCATCCGAAAGTGGAATCTGGCGATCGACTCCTCATGAGCCCTCCCAAGAAGCAACCGCAGCTCGAAGATCTCTATCCGGGCGTCGATGCCTCGAAGCCGCTCACTGTCTCGGAGTTGGCTTCCTTGATAGACGAGGCGGTAAAAGAAGGGGTCGGATACGTCTGGGTCGAGGGAGAAGTACGAGACTTCAAGACCTACCCGAGCGGCCACTCATATTGTTCGCTCAGCGACGGGAAAGCCACCGTCAACGTAGCGTTCTTTTCCCGGATAGAACTCCCTCCAGACGTCGGAGACGGCGCTCACGTACTGATTTTCGGTCGTCCCGAGTTCTACGGCCCCTATGCGCGCCTCAGTCTTGTAGCCGAGGAAGTACACCTTTTTGGAGAAGGGGAGCTTTGGGCGAAAATCGAACAGACGCGTAAGAAGCTGGATGCCGAGGGGCTTTTCGACGACTCCCGAAAAAGACCGCTACCGCTTCTACCTTCCGCTGTAGGGGTAGTGTGCGGCCATGACGCAGCGGTAAAACGCGACATTCTCGCGGCGACCGACAAACGCTTTCCCGGGTATCCGCTGGTGTTCGAAGAGGTGACCATCCAGGGAGACCGCGCTGTGAAAGAGATAATCGCCGCGATGGAAAGACTGGCCCGAGACCGCCGTGTCGACGTGATCATTCTTGCCCGGGGAGGGGGAAGCCTGGCAGACCTCGCGCCGTTCTTCGACGAAGACCTCTGCCGCGCTATAGCGAGGTGTCCGGTTCCCGTCGTATCCGCAATCGGGCACGAAAAAGACAATCCCCTGAGCGATCTGGTCGCAGACCTTAGAGCATCGACTCCCTCCAGAGCCGCGATGGAGGTGATACCCGACGAGACTGCGCTGCGCGATCGCCTCGGGCAGGCCCTCGACGCGATGACATCAGCAATCGAGAGACGTCTCGAAGCGAAGCTGTCAAAGCTGGAGGTGCTGGATCCGGGGCGTATCCTCAAAGACGTATACCTTCCCCGTCGAGAACTGATACTGAGCGGATTCGAAACTCGCCTTGTAGAGTTCGGACCCAAAGTGCGGCTGGAACGAGAGCGCTCCAGACTCGAAGCAGCCAATGTAACGGCATTGATGAAAAACCGGATCTACAGAGAAGAGTCCGCTCTCGAGGCTTTGTCGAGGAGCCTGGACGCCCTCAGTCCACGCTCGACGCTAGAACGCGGGTACGCGGTCGTAAGGACCTCCACCGGAGATCTCGTGCGATCTGCCCGACAGGCGCCCGCAGGCACCGAACTTACGGTTACCCTTGCGGAGGGTATTCTCGATGCCGTATCTAAAGGGGAGTCAGGCCCCGACAAACCAATCTGAGAAGAAGCCATGCCCCAGACAGACAAAGAATCACAGGATGAAAACGCAGGTCCTTCCTTCGAAGAAGCAATGGCGAGGCTCGAAGAGATCGTGGCCGAGCTTCAAAGAGATGACGTGCCTCTGGAACGAGCCTTCAGCTTGTGGGAAGAGGGTCAGAAGCTGCATGCGCACTGCAGCGGCATTCTGGATCGCTTGAAACGACGTCTGGAAGAAGCGCAGGCCGGCGCCGTCGATGACGGAAATTGATCGGCGTCTCGGTTGCCGGATGGTGACGAGGCCGGCTCGTTCAGCCGGTTTCGCTCCGGCAAGAGATCTCTGCTAGCGTTCGTCGAGAGCTGGAACCGGCTCGGGAGGTTCGGGACCCATATAGTGAGCCGCAGGTCTTATGAGTCGGTTGTCCATCGCTTGCTCTATGACGTGCGCCGTCCACCCGATGACTCTGCTGGCGGCAAAGGTGGGCGTGAACATTTCCCTCGGCACCCCCACCCTATCCATTACCACGCCCGCATAGAATTCCACGTTGGTGTAGAGCTTCCTTCCCGGCTTTAGTTCTTGAAGAATTTCGACCGCTTTCTTCTCGACAGCCTTGGCGAACTCGACGTTCGATCCGCCTAGCTTTTCAGCTATAGCTCTCAGCGTTACCGACCTAGGGTCGTCCGTCTTGTACACCCGATGACCGAATCCCATCAGTCTCTTGCCTGAGGAGACGGCATCTCTGAGCCATTTTTCGGCATTTTCCGGCTTTCCTATGGCATCGAGCATATCGAGGGCCCTCGATGGCGCTCCGCCGTGCAACGGCCCCGACAGCGCACAGATCGCCGCCACCACTGCAGAGCCGAGATCCGCACCGGTGGAAGTGACGACCCTCGCCGTAAAGGTAGACGCGTTGAAACCGTGGTCGACGGTGAGGATCATGTATTGCTCTATTGCCCTAGCGGCTTCGGGATCGGGCTCCGATCCCGAAAGCATGTAGAGGTAGTTGGCTGCGACCGAAAGGTCGCTGCGCGGCTCGATGTACTCCATTCCTTTTCCGAGCCTGTACAGGTTCACGAGAATCGTAGGAAATACAGCGCACGTTCGAATCGCCTGCTCGCGCAGTTCATCGATGCTTGTGTCGAGCCAGGCCTTGTATCCGAGTTCGGCAGCCATTAGGGAATATGCCGTTCTGAGACCGTCCAGCAGGTGGGAGGTGCCCGACGCCGCTGCGATGAGAGGAAGCGCCTCCTTGGTCTTGGGTGTGATGTCCCTGAGGCCTGCAACTTTTTTCGAGAAATCCGAAAGCTGCTGTCTCGTCGGTAGTTGCTTTTCGTGGACGAGGTACCAAACTTCTTCGAGGCTGCATTTCTCCGCCAGTTCGACCGCATCGTACTGTCTGTAATGGAAGAACCCTTCCATTCCCCTGACGTCGCCTATAGATGTCTCGGCGACGACAACTCCTTCGAGACCCTTCGGCACCTCTCCGGCGGGCCCCTCGACCGGACGGATCTGTGCGATTTTCATGAGGTCGCGCATCGACACGATGCCTGCGAGCTTACCTTGCTCATCGACCACCGGAATATGGCGGTATTTTCGTTCAGCGAGACTCTTGAAAGCTTCCGTAACTTCGAAATCGAGCGGAATTGTGTCTGGACGTTCCGTCATCCAGTCCGACACGGCTTCGGTTTTCGGATCTACTCCCGATGCCGCCACTTTGACGAGGTCGCGTTCCGTAAAAATTCCGACAGGTCGATCGTCTTCGGTAATGACGACCGAGCCCACGCCCGTCTTGCTCATCCGAGCAGCAACCTCGGCCAGCATTTCGTCTCGGGTTGCCGAAACCACAGGACTGGACATTATGTCTGCTACGGTGCGCTGTGCAGCGCCGTCAACCATCTCCGTCCCCCATTCACCTATTCCTATGCGACAGTCGAACCTGAGTTACCCGCCTGCGTGAAGTATATTCCGGAGCCCCTCGTCCCGGAAGATGACCAATTTCGGTCGGGCGAGTGCCGTTTATCCCGGCGCGCTGATGTAATATTGCTTGCCAACGCTTAGGGAGCTCGACATCGATGACGCGATTTTTAGATCCTCATTACATCATCCAGACTTTCGGTCTCATCGGTGTCACAGCGGCGATCTTTGCAGAATCCGGCCTGCTGATCGGAATCTTTCTCCCCGGTGACAGCCTGTTGTTCGCTGCCGGACTGTTCGCCTCGACCGAAAAGGGATTTTCACTGCCTGCGCTTCTGATCCTGGCATTCCTGGCCGCCGTTCTCGGCGATAACGTCGGGTACTCGATAGGAAAGCGGGCAGGACCCAGTCTGTTCAAACGGGACGACTCGAGATTTTTCAAGAAGCGCCACCTCGACCGCGCAACCCACTTTTACCAAAATCACGGCCGAAAAACGATCGTGCTAGCGCGCTTCGTACCCATCGTGCGAACCCTGGCGCCTATGGTGGCCGGCGCCACCTCTATGGATTACAGAACCTTCTTTGCCTTCAACCTGATTGGCGGATTCCTTTGGGCCGTAGGCGTGCCGACCGGTGGATATTTCCTGGGAAAGTCGATTCCTTCGATCGACCGCTACCTCCTTCCAATAATCGGAGCGATCGTGGTCGTCTCGCTCATACCCACAGTTATCCACGCTCTCCAGGCGAGAAGAGGCAGCTCGGTTCTGGTGCAAGCCGAAGCGGCCACAGAAACCGACCATGGGTGAGTTCGTCGAATACGCCGTCGAGGACAAGGAGGGCGTCGGTTATCTCTCAGTGCCCGCCAAAGAGGGACCCGGAGTCATCGTCATACAGGAATGGTGGGGCCTAGTTCCTCACATTCAAGACGTAGCCGACCGGCTGGCCGCCGAGGGATTTGTCGCTCTCGCCCCCGATTTGTACGGGGGAAAGACCACCACGGAGCCGGGGGAGGCCTCGAAATTGATGATGGCTCTGGAAATCGAAACCGCAGCCAAAGACTTGACGGCCGCCGTCGAATTCCTTCGAAGCCATGACCGGGTGTCGCCTCGAAAAATTGGATCCGTCGGCTTTTGCATGGGAGGGGCTCTGTCGTTGTACCTGGCCACCATAGCCCCAATAGACGCGTGCGTCGTCTATTACGGAATCCCGTTTCGGGGAAGCCCGGATTACTCGGCCATCTCCGGCCCGGTTCTAGGACACTTCGCCGAGATCGACGAGTGGGCCTCCAGGGAAGCTGTCGAAGCGCTGGAGCGCGAGCTCGAGCGTTTCGGAAAAGAGGTCACTTTTTACATATACCCGGGGACACGACACGCCTTCTTCAACGACACCAATCCCACGGTGTACGATCCTGAAGCGGCGCGCCTTTCGTGGGAAAGGACGCTCGAATTTTTCAGATCCAACTTACAGGCGACCGTATAGAAGCCAGACTTTTATCGAAGTCCAAAAGTCTCTTATGGAATCCCGAAGTCCGAAGCGTCGCGTATACGTCCTGTAGCGGTTTTCTCCGCGATCTTCTCGAGAAATTCGAAGAATGCATCCGACCCCGACCGTTCGAACATCGCCCTCGGTATTGCCGGGAACGAGTAATCCTCGGTAGGCAAGGGTGGATGATCGTCGGGATTCTTGCGAGCGAGTACTTTTTCTATGATCGGTTCCATGCGCTTGGCTTTCTCGGCCTGGAGCTTTTCGTCTCGCTCTTTGAATTCCGGAAGCACTTTTTCTGCAAAGAGCTCGAGGCTCTCCATTATGTCTTCGTGCTTGTTTTTGCCGGCCTGACTGACGAGAATAAGTTGGTCTACCCCGGCCTCCTCATAAGTCTTGAGGTATTCTCTGACCTGCTTCGGGGTACCGACCGCTCCCCGGAGCCCCGCCTCTCCCCCGTCTTGGACAATTTTGGCGCCCAGCCTCTCGCCGTGCTCCTTTGCCATCCGGACCGCTTCCGGGGAGTACCCCGCCTGAGATCGACGCTGTATGAATTCCTCCCAGACGTTGGTCTTTCCCGGCCTGTGCTCACCGAAGATGTAGTAGTGGGCCAACGAGTATCCGAAAAAGTTAGCGCCTTCCAGGCCTTTCTCGAGAGCTTCGTTCTCGTCTTCGCAACACATGAAAGTCGTCACGCAAGCCAGATTGGGGTTTACGGCGTCGCCTATGGGACTGCCTTCCGACTCCAGAATCGAGTAGTAGTCTTCCACCCAACGCCTCGCCTCATCGGCATCGACGAAGGCGAAGGAAAGCGCCCCGATTCCCAGCCTCGCGGCAAGTTTGATCGTGTCTCTGCGGGAACAGGCGACCCACACCGGCGGATGCGGCTTTTGCAGAGGCTTAGGTACGACGTTTCTCGGTGGCATGGTGACGTACTTTCCCGAGAAACCGGTGAAAGGCTCCTCCGTCATGCACCTGAGCGCTACCTGAACGCCCTCTCTCCACATATCCCGCTTCTCTGCCGGATTGATGAGAAATCCGCCGAGTTCGGCCTCGGAAGAGGATTCGCCGGTGCCGAAATCTACTCGCCCGTCGGATATCAAATCGAGCGTGGCGATTCGCTCCGCCACCCTCGCCGGATGATTGAAGGGAGGCGGCATCTGGACGATTCCGTGCCCCAATCGAATATTGCGGGTGCGCTGCGAAACGGCGGCTAAGAACACCTCCGGCGCAGAAGAATGCGAGTACTCCTCCAGAAAATGATGCTCGACCTCCCAGAAGTAATCGATGCCGAGACGATCTGCGAGCTCCGCTTCCTCCAGTGCATCGTGAAGAATCTGCCACTCGCTTCGCTCATCCCAGGGCCTCGGTAGTTGATGTTCGTAGAAGATCCCGATCTTCATGGTGCACGCTCCCTGCGTATCGTCGGGTGGTTGGTGCTCATCGCTCCGCGGGAACCGGTCGCCTCGCGCACGAGCGCGGAAATGTTACCCATTAGTTTACTTAATGAGACCGTAGCGCCTTCTATGATCTTGATCACTGAAACGGCACAGCGGGAAAGTAGCTTCGGCATCGAGTCGCTCACTAAAGCGGTGTGAAAATGAGCAGATCAAACGAGGTTCGATACCCTCCAGCATGGTTCGCGTCCAAAGCCTCTACGCCCAATTCCGACCTTGAGGTCCGCGACAAGTTCAGCGGCGAGGTTGTCGCTCGTGTTCCCCGCTTCAGCGGCGAATCCCTAGGCAAAGCCGCATCTCTCGCCCGCGCGGCGTCGGAGTCAATGGCATCTCTTCCTGCTCACTTTAGAAGAGATGTGCTCGAGCACTGCGCCGACCAGATCGCCAAAAGGGGAGACGAGCTCGCTCGTCTTATTTGTCTGGAGGCCGGGAAGCCGATAAGGGACGCCCGAAACGAGGTGAGGAGAGCCGAACAAACGTTTCGCGTCGCCGCGGAAGAAGCGGTGCGCATTGGAGGAGAAGTACTGGAGATGGAGCGGGCGCCTCATCTGGAGGGATACTGGGGAATCTGGCGCCGGTTCCCGCTGGGCGCCTGCGGATTCATCACGCCTTTTAACTTCCCCTTGAATCTGGCCGCCCACAAGGTCGCGCCGGCCATAGCCTCGGGGTGCACTTTCGTGCTGAAACCGGCCTCTTATACGCCGCTTAGCGCTTTGGCGCTGGGAGAGATCCTTGCCGACACCGATCTTCCTGAAGGCGCGTTTTCGATCCTGCCTGCTTCGGGCAGCGAAGCCACAGCACTCGTCCGGCATCCAGATTTGAGTTTGATTTCTTTTACCGGATCAGCAGAGGTCGGATGGTCCCTCAAGCAAGAGGCAGGAAGAAAGAGAGTGGTCCTGGAACTCGGCGGCAACGCAGGATGTATCGTCGACGAGACCGCCGATCTGGATTTTGCAGCCGACCGTATCGCTTACGGCGGGTATTACCAGGCAGGACAAAGCTGTATCTCGGTCCAGCGCGTCATGGTCGCTGATCGTATCTATGACGCTTTTCGCGAAAAGCTCGTAGACCGGGTACGCAATCTCTCAGTCGGAGATCCGAAGGATGAGACCACCGTCGTAGGGCCACTGATCTCGGAGTCGGATGCCATAAGGGTCCAGGAATGGATAGAAAGAGCCGTCTCCGCCGGCGCCGAGCTGCTCTGCGGTGGAGAGAGGTCGGGCTCGCTTCTTTCTCCTGCCGTCGTAGAGAACGTTCCGGAAGACCAGCCGCTGTATTGCAAGGAGGTCTTCGGTCCCGTTGTAACGCTGTCGCGTTTTGTCGACTTCTACGACGCCGTCGCTTCAGTCAACGACTCGGAATACGGCCTGCAAGCCGGTGTTTTCACTAACGATCTCGAGCGAGCGCTTCGTGCATACGAGTCGCTGGAAGTGGGCGGAGTGGTAGTCGGCGATATACCTTCCTTCCGGGCCGATCACATGCCCTATGGAGGAGTCAAGGCATCGGGCTCGGGCAGAGAGGGCGTTCGATGGGCGATAGAGGAGATGACAGAAATAAAGATGCTGGTGATAAAAAGAGCTCGTGTCGGAGGGGGGACTTGAACCCCCACCCGGTTATCCCGGACTAGGCCCTCAACCTAGCGCGTCTGCCTATTCCGCCACTCCGACGAACAGTCGAATTTTTCTACCAATACTCGAACGAAAGACAATGATTTCCGATTCCCACGGTCGCTCTCAACGCTTTTCGACCCCGATTCGTTGTTACCGCCAACATGTCGAAGGGCGGTGTGCTCACTGCTGCACGCTCACACCGCTTTTCGACCCGGAACGCTTATGGCCGGCGAAGCGGCGCCGATCCATCATGATTGAATCATGTCGCATGATCACGGCCGCTTGACCGACGAGAAATTCTGGGACGACTACTGGGCTTCGGTGCCGATCCCTGCAAGGCTGGATAAAACCGATCCGGCCACCCGTTCTTTGGCCGCTGCTATAGACGAACTCATCGCCTCCAGGATTCCCTCACCTAAAGGAAAGGCGCTCGTAGAGATCGGCTGTGCTCCCGGCCGATGGCTCGCTCACTTCTCGGAGAGCGGGTTTTCCGTTTCGGGTATCGAATCGGCGCCCGGGGCTGCAGAGACGACCCGTCAAAACATGCGGTCTTTGGGAATCGAAGCGAACATTTATGAAGTCGACGCCTTCGATCTGCCGCAAGCAGCGCCGGAGCTTCTGGGAACATTCGATTGCGTCATCTCTTTAGGGTTGGTAGAGCACTTCGAGGCGCCCGAAGAAATCTTCCGAATACACGCCCGGCTGGCCAAACCCGGTGCTCTGGTCATAATAGGGGTTCCCAACTACGGCGGGCTGTCAGGAGCCTTTCAGAGGCTTCTCGATGCAGAATGGCTCGCCCATCACAATACCCGGATAATGAAGCCGGACGCGCTTTTGGCCATCGGAACCCAAGTCGGATTGGCGCCCCTCGCCTCCAAGTACGCCGGGGGCTTCGATCCCAACCTGTACAACTGGAAAAAGCGATCTCTGCCGGGCTTCGCCGTAACCAGATTAGGGAAGTTGCTCAGAAAGATACCCGGCAGCGACTCTTTGCAGTCCCGGCACCTGAGCTCTTACATCCTCGCCGCCTTCCTTGCGCGTTCTTCGGGCCGATAGGTCCGATCGCGGAGAATCCAAGCATTCCCCCCGGGTTCATGTAGCATTGCCCCTATTCCGCACCCAAGCCCTCGGAGGTCGCAATGACTCGCATTCCCCCCAGCCGCACGGTTCCCTCCGCGCGCCGACTTGTTTTTGCCGGCCTTCTGCCGGTTATGGCCCTTACGCTTACGCTTGTTGCCGGAGCTTGCAGCAAGTCGCAAGGCGTGCTGTCGCTGGCGGATCGAAACGCCTTCACCGAGTCGGCGAACAACGCCATCGAGACGATGAACTCTATCCTCTCGGAGTTGAATGCCGGCGCCTCCAGCGGCGACTTCAGCAATGTTCCCGGCAAAGTAAACCCGATGCTGGCGCAACTGGATGGAATCATCTCGGGAATGGAGTCGAAAGTCTCGAACCTCAGCGGCGAGCCTCGATCGGTCGGCGAGCAAATGGTTTCTGCCGCGAAGGAATGGAGAAAACACGCCGACTCGGCGCTGTCGGCCGGACTGGCATCCGATGCGACGGCCTATTCGGCCGCAGTCACAACGATGAACAGCGCCGCGGATCGCTTCAATTCGCTGACTCAGCAGTGGAACAATCTAGGCGTCAAGTAACGCCGAACATCGCTTTATAAGCGAGGTCGTCGACGACGACGGTACCGGCTACCCGGTCGCCAAGCCGACGATACCGGCCGGTATCG
>VAPR01000015.1_pt1 | contig 123791 bp, 93 predicted proteins | sample 3380701 | NCBI WGS metagenome assembly VAPR01 (sample SAMN11536904, study PRJNA540576) | hot springs metagenome | isolation source: hot spring wet sediment | place: Spain: Lobios | collected 2014-01
GGGCGAGACGTCAACAGCCGGCATTCGCTGGAAAAAGTTGTCGCAGAAGCACGCAGAAAAGGCGTCAGCATTTACACCATCGGTCTGGGCAAACCGGGAAGCAATCTCCACGTTCGTTCGCTGCTGATCCTCGACCGCAGTGGGAGCATGCAGGAGGGCAACAAAATCAAATATCTCCGGGAGGCAGCCAAACGATACCTGGAGTTGATGCCCGCTGACCACGCCGATTGCTCCCTGCTTCCGTTCAACCACCACTTCGGCCGTCCGGGCCATCCGAGTGCGGACAAACGCAGCTTAATGCACCAGATCGATAAGCTCGAACCAGATGGCGGAACGGCTTTATACGACGTAACCCTGTTTGGACTGGAATGGCTCGCCCAAAAGGAACTGGCAATTGCCGCGTCTCCCGAAAATCACCGACGCGAATGCCGAAGGGTCATCATCCTGCTGACCGATGGTAAGAACGAAGGTGGCCACGTTACTGATGCCCGTGAGTTTTTCCGCCGACTGGAGCGAGCACACCGGCAAGCGCAAATTCCGGTCTATGCAATTGGTCTTGGCGACCTCCGCAAAGGGAAAAAGCAGGAAATAGACGAGGAGGTATTACGGCGCATCGCTCAGGTGACCGGTGGCAGGTACTACGGGGTTTCCAACCCGGCTCAGCTGCGCGAAGTTTTCGAACAGTTGTCCATTGACATTCATGATGAGGGCATAGACGAAGCGGCTTTACGAAGTCTGGCAGAGCAAACCGGCGGGCGGTATTTCCACGCGGAACAAGCAGCAAAACTCGCCGACTTATTTAGCCGCGCTCTCGAACAAATTGAGGCCACGTTCACGGTAACTTACCTGAGCCCGCGAAAGCGCCAGGACGGAACACCCAGCCGCATTGAGATTCGCCTCGGTACTCTTCGTGGCCAGACGGGCTATGCCACGCACTGGGTGATCACGCCCATTGTGGACTTTCGCGTGTTTTTCACGTTACTGGCAATTTTAGTCGTGCTGGGAGTCCTGCCCGTTCTGCTACGCCGCAAGCCATCCTCCAGCAGTGCTCCGCAGTAAACGCCCTGTTTTACTGACAGAAAGCCGAGCGATGCCGCTCCGGTCAAATTCAGCCGTATGAAACTACGGAAACCCTTTTGGAATGGCACACGGAAGCTCGCAGAGCTTGCCCGGTTCATTGGCCGCTGCGGTTGCGGCGTGGCGATTAGAATGGGGTTGCTGATTCATTCACCATTGTGGTCTGAGAATGCCCGTACAGAACCTGCCTCGCTTCAACCTCGAAGATACCATAGCGGCATTATCCAGTGGTTCCTGTCCCGCGGTGCGAGCGGTCGTGCGCGTGAGCGGGCCGGGTGCCTGGCACATTGTCCGTTCGCTCTTGCCAGAGGATATGCCGCAGATGCCCGAACATCGGGTGGCGTATGAAACCTTCCTGGTCGGGGTGCGTGAATTACCACCCATTCCGGCAACCGTTCTGGTGTTTTTCGGACCTCGCAGCTACACCGGACAGGATTTGTTAGAACTGCATATCCCGGGTAGCGCGCCGCTCATTGAAGCGGTGCTGGAAACGGTGCTGGCACGCGGCGCTCGGCTGGCATTGCCCGGCGAATTTACTCTGCGTGCATTTCTGGCCGGGAAAATAGACCTGACACGGGCGGAAGCTCTGTTAGCGGTATTGCACGCCCAGGACAGCGGTTCCCTGCACGAAGCACTCCAACTATTCGCCGGTGGCCTTGCCCAACCACTAGCGGCAGTGAAGGAGCGGATACTCGATCTCCTGGCTGAGATCGAAGCCAGCCTGGATTTTCCGGAAGAAGACCTGCTGTTCGCCCTCCGGGAAACTCTGGTTCAACAGTGCCGCGACGCTCGCCAGGCCATGCTGCAACTACTCCAGCGCACCAGCGAGCGCAGTCTCCTGGGAGAATACTTTCGCGTAGTTCTGACGGGTCGCCCGAACGCTGGTAAGAGTAGCTTGTTCAATGCACTCATCGGCAAAAGCGCGGCCCTGGTCAGTCCTGTACCGGGCACAACGCGAGACTATCTCACGGCCCGGCTGTATCTGGACGATGTAGTCGTGGAACTGGTGGACACTGCCGGAATTGAACCCGTTCCCGATTCGCTTGACACGAATGGCTCAGACATCCCCGCTGCGGTACCGGCGATCGTTACCCAGGCCCAGACGCTTCGGCAGCAGCAGCTTCAGCGTGCAGACCTGGTCCTGTACTGCCTTCCCATCAATGAGCCTGTCGCAGAGGAAGACCGCAAAACCCTGCAGCAGCTGGCCGAAAAACACACCGTCCTCGTGTGGACAAAGTGCGACCTCATGCCGGAGCATTTTCCTTCTCCCGCGGGTGAGGAAATCGGCAGCTGGCCCAGTGTGGCCACCAGTGCGTTTTCTGGCCAAGGGCTTCCTGAACTGCAAAAAATGATCGTGGAATTCGCCAGGCAGCACACACGTTCCGATCCTCTGGCAGTCAGTCTGGGACGGTGTCAGCATCATCTGGCCCAAGCAGCTGAAGCACTCGAACAGGCCGAAGCATTCCTGATCCGCCAGGAGCCCCCGGAACTGGTGGCTGTTGAATTGCGGAACGCTCTGGATGAACTCGGAGCCGTGCTTGGCGAGGTTTACACTGAGGATTTGCTCGACCGCATTTTCAGCCGGTTTTGTATTGGCAAATGATTTTCCTGCCCGACTGTACGGTGCTCGGGCCCGCTTGAGAAGGTCGTGGATTTCGAGCAGACTGGTCAACCCTAACTTGGCCAGTAAAAAAGATACGAAAATCGTACACGCGAATACGAACTTCTCGAAAGAACGTGGCCTGCAAAGGCACAATCGAGAGCGCCACAACCACTGGCTGAGGTGTGGGCTGCATGCTGGTGGCTGGTAAGTAAAACTTCCCATCAGGCTCAGGACCAGATATGACGACGCCCGAACTACTGCTGACTACCCTGCGGCGAGACTTGCTTGCTTTTGGGCCGGAGGCCATTCTCGTTCTTGGCATTCTCTTGCTCTTAGTGGTACGGATGTTCCGCGGCAGTGAGCGAGTCCCGTTTGGTGGTCTGGCTGCTTCGGTGCTGGGTGTTTCTCTGGTCGTCGCCTGGTGGCAGTGGGTCAGCGACCTGAGCCTCGAACCTGCCAGCAGTGGGCTGAGCCAAACCCGTTATTTGTTTGCTAACATGCTGGCCTACGATGCGTTTACGGTGTACGTGCGCTTGTTTTTGACGGCGTTCGGTTTATTCATGGTGGGACTTTGCTTGCTGAGCGGTGTGCCCGATCCGGACGACGCGGCCGATTTTTACGTGCTCCTGCTGGGTGCTACCCTGGGCATGATGCTCATGGCATCGGCCAGCCACTTGCTGATGGTGTACATTGCGGTCGAAATGGCCAGCTTGCCCAGTTACGCTCTGGCTGGATTCCTGAAAACGCGCCGCGACTCCAGCGAAGCTGCCCTGAAGTATGTCGTGTATGGTGGCGGGGCATCCGGTTTGATGCTTTACGGGATCAGCATCCTCGCGGGCAAATGTGGCTCCGGCTTTCTACCGGACGTCGCGGCTTCCGTGGCCGCCACTTTCGCCGCTCAGTCCTTCGATGCCGTCACCCTGATCGGTCTGCTGTTGTTGCTGGCCGGCATCGGTTTCAAGCTGGCCGCCGTGCCTTTCCATTTCTGGTGTCCGGATGTGTTTGCTGGTGCTTCTGCGGAAGTGGCTGGATTCTTATCCGTCGCTTCCAAAGGAGCCGCGGTGGCTCTGCTGGGCCGCGTGTTACTCGCGTTCCTGGGCGGCATGCGCATCGAGGAAGCTGAGCTTTTGCCACAACATTGGGCCAGGCTGAGCTGGTATCTCGGCCCCGCTCTGGTGTTCCTATCAGCACTGACGATGACTTTTGGCAACCTCGCTGCTTACGCACAAACTAACCTCAAGCGCTTGCTTGCGTACTCGACCATTGCCCATGCCGGGTACATGATGATGGGGCTATGCGCTCTAACGCGAGAAGGCATCGAGGCCGCCCTGTTTTATCTGGCCATTTATTTCTTCATGAACCTGGGAGCATTTGCGGTGGTGGCACTTCTTCGCAATCTGATGGGCAGCGAAGACCTCTCTGCTTATGGCGGACTGGTTTATCGCGCTCCCTGGCTGACGGTTACCATGGCGATCTTTTTACTGAGCCTGGTTGGCATACCCCCCTTAGCCGGTTACATGGCTAAGTTTCAAATCTTCGCTGCCGTCTATCACGCCTGGCAATCGCAACAACAAACCGGCCTGCTGGTGCTTCTGGCACTCGGACTGCTCAACACCGTGCTGAGTCTGTTCTATTACGTCAATGTGCTCAAAGTCATGGTCTTGCATAGACCCGGCGAGCTGCCCGTGAGTAAACCTGTTTCGTCTTTGGCCCTGGCTTACACGGGCTTATTAGCATTGGTGCTGCTTATCGGCATTTTCTTCTGGGACCCGCTGAGTAGTGGTGCCCACAAAGCGCTTAGCGCATTCCACGAAATTAATCCGGTCAGGACTGTGCAACGCCCATGAGTGCTCTGGCCCCATCTTTACCAGCCACGCTCACTGTCCTCAACCGCATCTTCGCGCGGGAAAAGGTCTCCTTTTTGCAGTACCTCAAAGATGCCTGGGTTTGGACCGATGCCGATGGCCGGGCTGTCTGGAAGGAAGTCAGCCGCATGATTGACGAAGAACAAAAGATGTTGCAACGCCTGGCGGAGTTTATCGTGCGGCGTAAAGGAGTGCTGGCCAGCGCTGTTTTTGACGAGCGATTCACAGAAAGTCATTTCGTTTCCCTCGGTCATCTATTGCCCCGATTGGTGAATTACCAGCAGTGGCTGATCCAGGAACTGGAAAAAGACCTCGCCCAACTCGATGATTCCGAAGCCCGAAACCTGATTGAGCAAATGCTGCAAATGAAGCGAGACCACCTGGAAAAGCTTCGCGCGTTGCAACAACGCTACAGCCCTGGCCAGAAGGTTGCTACCAGGTGAAGCTCTATGGCCAACCTGTCGTTGTTCGATACCCATGCTCACCTCGATGAATCTGCGTTTGCCGAGGATATAACCGAAGTAATCCAGCGAGCAGAGTCGGCTGGCCTGGCAGGTATCCTTACCGTCGGGGTAAGCGCGACCAGCAGCGAAGCAGCAATTCGTCTGGCCGAGACTTTTCCGCTGGTGTGGGCGGCGGTCGGAATCCATCCCAACTATGCTGCTCAAGCAGCACCTGACGACTGGCGTAAAATCGAGCACCTGGTGCAGCACCCGCGCGTGGTCGCACTGGGCGAAACCGGACTCGATCGCCACTGGCATTACACCCCCTTCGACGTGCAGCAGGAATACTTCCGCCGACATTTGGAACTAAGTCGCCGGACGGGTTTGCCTGTTGTCATTCATTGCCGTGAAGCCGAAGCCGATTTACGCCAGCTTCTGGAACAGGAATACAGAAGCCACGGTCTCCTGCGTGGCATCCTTCACTCTTTTAGCGGCACCTGGGAGACTGCCGAGCTGGGTCTGCAATTAGGCCTATGTATTTCCTTTGCTGGCATGCTGACTTACAAAAATGCCGACTCGTTGCGGCAGGTCGCCAGGCGTGTTCCGGAATCCCGGTTACTCATCGAAACAGACAGCCCCTATTTAGTGCCGGTGCCGCTGCGTGGTAAAAAGCAGCGCAATGAACCCGCTTACATCCTCCATACGCTGCACTGTCTGGCTCAAGTCCGCAATACCGAACCCGAAGCATTAGCTGCAACTACCACGGCTAACGCCCTCCGCCTATTCAAAATCACCAAAACCCAATAGCTCACGCGAATGGAATCATGAAGAGGTGCCCGCTCGGCATCTATATCAGCCATCCGGCGAGTAACTCGCGTCTAGGTTCTGAATGAACGTGGGCCGCAGTGTATAGCAGGCGATTCCCGAAAATATAAGGGCTTCTTTGTTCGCGCAAGCTCATGCACCTTACCAGCGGTAAACTACTTTGTGCCGATGTAACTTACTCACCTGGCCAGTAAACAGCATAGCCACGGACGTTTGTGCGTATGCGATAAAGAGACTTTCCGGCGGTGATATAAAGGGTTTTTCGATCGCGGTCGCCGAACGTACAATTGGTCGGAGTCTCCGGAACCGGCAAGAAAAACAGCAACTTTCCCTGAGGACTGAAAACATATACGCCCCCTTTAGCTCCGGCGCCGGCCGTAGCGTAGATGTTTCCCTGTTCGTCCAGACACATGCCATCAATGCCACGTTCCTTGCCGAAGTCGTAAAGAACTTTCCTCGGTCCAACGTTACCGTTGTTATCCAGTGGATAAGCCAGTAAGAGCCGCGCACCGCCTGGTTCTGGATTGTTGTCAGCTACATAGAGCGTTTTGCCATCCGGTGCCACAGCAACCCCGTTGGGTTTTTGCACATCGGTGATAAGCTGCACAACTTTTCCATCCGGATCGATTCGATAAACAGCCTCCTTATCAATTTCCCGAGGTTCGTTGCCGACATAGCGAGGATCGGAAAAGTAAATACGCCCGTGCGTATCTATATCTAAGTCATTCGGACTGTTGAAACGCTTCCCCTGCCAGTTGTCGGCAAGTGTACGCACCTTGCCGTCTTTTTCGGTGATACTAATTCGGCGATTGCCACCATTGGCACCCTCGCAAGCCAATAAGCGACCCAGTTTGTCGAAGCACAGCCCGTTTGCCTTGCCGCTAGGTTCCCGGTAAACACTCGTTTTTCCAGTAGCCGGGTCAAACTTCATGATGCGGTTTCCTATATCGGAGAAATAAACGCAATGGTCAGGCCCATAGGCTGGCCCTTCGGTAAACACGCCATCATTCCAAACACGTTCAAGTTTCGCGTCTTTGGGGATAATAGTACCGATTCCGCCATCCTGTTGCACAAAGCCACATCTAATGAAACCAAGGGCCAGGAGGCAGACTGCGATGACTTCCGTGAGATGCTTAGTGCCAGGGAAGTTAGATACTCGCACAATGTGCTGGTGCGGCATAGATAAGCTCCTTGCTGAGCAGTCAGCGTAATAAAGCGGCAATAGGCTGACCGTGAGTTAATGGCATGGGGCGACCGTCCAGGCTGGTTACAGTAGCATGCGGGTCCAGCCCCATGGCAGCGAAGATCGTCGCCACCAAATCTTCAATGCGAACTGGGTCTTTAGCAGGATAGGCTGCCTTGCCGTCGGATTCGCCATAAAGCACTCCCGGTTGCACATAGCCACCCGCGAGAATGCCCGGAAAACAGTTCGGATAATGATCGCGACCATCCTTACTGGCACCGGCACCGCTAAACCCAGCCTGGCCTACGCGCGGTGTGCGACCAAATTCGCCACCTACATAAACGACGGTTTCCTCTAATAAACCGCGTGATTCCAAGTCTTCCATCAAGGCACTAAATGCTTGATCCAGTCGCGGCAGCAGGACGTCCTTCAACCTTTTGAAGTTATTGTTATGCGTATCCCATTCGTGGTGCCCATTTGCAGTGCAATCAGAAACGGTTACCACGCGAGCACCGGCTTCAATCAACCGACGAGCCAGCAGACAGCCCTGGCCGAAACGATTTCTTCCGTAGCGGTCCCGCACTTTGTCTGGTTCTGCCTGTAAATCAAATGCAGAACGACCTTGATTAGAAAGGAGCAAATCCAGTGCCTGCTTCTGGAACTGTCGCAGGGCTGCCCGATGCGGATCGGACTTAGCCAGAGGGTCGAGTTGTTCCAGCAGTTCCCGGCGACGTTGTAATTGCTGCAAAGTCAAGTTACCTGGCAAGCTAAAACCTTCGACGCGAAAGCTGGCACTGGCCGGATCTTGTTCGATCAACAATGGATCGTAAGCTGGACCAAGCCAGCCGGCATGCTGACCCTTAAATGCTGAACCCTGATCGTGCAGCCGTGCCGGAAGCATAACGAAGGGTGGTACCAGTGCCCTTTTTGGAGGAGCAACCTTTACTGCAAGGGAACCCAGTGCCGGTGGGTCATCCGGTTTCGGTGCAAGTTGCCCTGCGTTGTCGCTGCCGGGATCAACACCTGTAAACAGCCGGCAGCCAGCGGGCTGGTGATTGCGATTATTATGGTGCAATGTGCGAATGACACTAAATCGCTTCGCCCAGCTGGCCATTTTCGGCAGGTATTCGCACATATATAGCCCTGGAATCGGCGGAGAAAGCGGCTTAAATTCCCCGCGATATTCCACAGGCGCATCGGGTTTCATGTCCCAGGTGTCAATCTGGCTGGGGCCACCGTAAAGAAATAAAAAGATGAGCGATTTGGGCGTACGCTTGCCACTAAGTTTCGCGTGGGCCTCGGCTTGAAGGAATTGCTCCAGACTTAGACCTAGAATCCCGCCTATACCCACGTGCAGGAACTGACGACGGGTAAGCTCTAAGCGTTGATCGTAGCGCATAGCTAGCCTTCTTTCCATCATGGGCGGTACAGGAATTCGCTCGAATTGAGCAATGTCCAGAGGACATCCTCCCAGGCAGACCGGCGGTCAGTCTGCTCTCGCACAGCCCGGAGGACAGCCTGCTTCTCCGACTCCGTGGGCAGGCGACTGAAAGCTGCTAGGTATAGTTCCGCCAGGATATTTTCGTCCGACGCTTTTGCCTGAAGCAAGCGTCCCAGGCGATTATTAGGGGCGGTAACTTTTTTATGCACCGTCGAACCGCTAACTAATTGCAACGCCTGGGCGAGGTTAGGTTCAGTATGGCGCTCACACTCACAGGGCAATTCACGGGGCGGCTGACCGAAAGCACTTAGAAACGGGTGCCCGGGAACACTATCGGGAAGCGCCACGGCACGCCGCACGCCGGAAAAATTTGCGAAGGATTCGGGAATCTCTGTTACCTGGCTAATTGCATCCAGTAGTTGCTCAGCGGTCAACAGTCGCGGGCGAACCCTCGCAAACAGGCGAAATTCTTCAGCGTTCTCCGAGGCAGGTTCGCTGGCTAGCTGGTAAGTAGCCGAGCATACGATAAGTCGGATCAGGTGTTTGCAATCAAACTGGTGCGCAGCTAATTCACCAGCCAGAAAATCCAACAGTGCATCGTTACTGGGAGGATTGGTGTCGCGAAGATCGTCGGGCGGGTCAATGATGCCTGAGCCGAATAAGTGATACCAGATGCGATTGGCCAGGGCGCGGGCAAAAAACGGATTATCCCTGGCGGTAACCCAATCGGCCAGAGCAGCCCGGCGATTCATGCTGGCGGGGAACGGCGAAGCGCCCAGCAACGGTTTTGGGGGTACGGGCCGACCAGTGCGCGGATGGAGTACTTCGCCATCGTTCTTATCGGCGATAGTCTGCACCACAGGCTGGCGGCGATTTGCTTTGCCCTCGTTACGCCGGTCCACGCGGGCGAAACAAGCGGCCAGTCCGTAGTAATCCTCTTGCGTCCAGCGCTCAAAGGGATGGTTATGGCAACGTGCACAGCCGATCCGCACACCAAGGAATACCTGAGCCGTGGTTTCTGCCAGGTCTTCCGGCGTGGCATGGATGGTAAAATAAGCGGCAGCCGGGGACTTGAGCGTGTCGCCTGTGGCGGTCAGCAATTGACGGACCAGCTGGTCGAAAGGCGTGTTGTGGTGAAGATGCTGTTGCCACCAGCGCTGGAAACCTACCAGCACGTCGAGCGGCAACCGTTTCTGATTGGCCCGAAGCACATCCAGCCATTTGCGAGTCCAAAACTCGGCAAACTCCGGGTCTGCCAGCAGCCTATCCACCAGTTTTTCGCGTTTCTGCGGGTCGGCATCGTTCAAAAAGGCCTGCGTCTCCGCAACGCTGGGCAGTCGGCCCAGAAGATCCAAATAAACCCGTCGCAGGAAAACGCTATCCGAGCAAAGCGCGGCTGGGCGAATCTGCAATTGCCGCAGTTTAGCAAAAACGAATCGGTCAACGGTGTTCTTTTCGGGAGGTGCTTGCCAGGCAAAATCGGTTCGCGGTTGCAAGCATGCCAGCCGCACCACTGTCGTGGCTGTGAGGTAACGGCACAAAATCGCTACCTCACCAGCGCGGCGGAACGTGACCAGACCAGTCGGACTGACCACTGCCAGCGTTGGATCGCTGGATTGGAAAACAGTAAGTCGCGTGACATCGCGCCAGTTCTCGCCAGGGAAGTTTGCGCGCACGGCCAGTTGCAGCTGTCGCTCGGGTTCGCGTAGCACGGCGTGGCCTGGTTCCACCTGGAGGTTTGGCGGTGCCGCAACGGGAGAGTCATTGGGCATGGCGTTTCGCAACCAGTTTTCGAGAACGCGAGCCGGTAAACTCTCCGCCGAGAAACGAACACCGCCTTCGTGTGGAATCCGACCCAGAGCTTTCCGCAGGATCAAACTTTCGCCGGGAGAAATGGCACTGGTCCGTCTGCCGCCCAGTTCGCGTGTCAGTGCGAAGTAGTCGAAAGCCGGCTCGGCTCCCCAGAGGCTGAGTCGAAAACCATTCTTGCCGCTCGGGGAACCGTGGCAGGTACCACCGTTACATCCACCAACGTTCAACGCCGCCATAACCTGGCGATGGAAACTAACCGACGGCGGCTCGGCCAAGCCGATCACCCGGACGGGAACCTTTCGGGTAAAACCCGCCACCCGCACTTCCACATGCCCTGAGCCGTCGCGCTTGGGCTCGATCCAACCACTGGCGTCCACGTGAACCAGATCGCTCGGTACACAACGATACTCCGCACGTCTGGTCAGATCGCGAAAGGAGCCCTGGACAGATTCGCAAACGACCAGCTGGGCTCCGTCGCAAGCCCCTACGAGTTGCAGCTCATCCGGCCAAACTTTCCAGGGGATATCTTCGGTTTTACCGCTATCCGGTGGGTCGCTGTATCCGTACCAGACACACGCGCACAAACAGGTGAAAATCAGCCACACGCTTGCCGCGACGCGATTCCTCGGCAATTCGGCCAATCTACTGTCGCAACGCCGCATGGCTGGTTCCCGGTAGGGTTAGTTTCAGGGTGGTGGGAATAATTGTCGGCGGGTGGAGCTTATATTATGCAATAAATGCCTGGTCAGCAAGTAGATTCACGGCCAGCCTGTCGGCCGGTTAGCGCGACGCTCCGCCATGCCTCTGCTTGCAGAATACCATCTCGGAACCAATTACATCGGTCGGCCAGTACGAAGATACGACGTACTGGAAAGCACGAATACTCTGGCGCTGACTTACGCCGACGATCCTGGTCATCAGGGTCTGGTGGTCTGGGCAGACTGGCAAACGGCTGGGCGGGGGCGATTCGGTCGCCGATGGCTTTCTTCGCCGGGTTCAGCAGTGCTTTTGTCGGTCGTGGTATTTCCTCCGCCGCGCTTCCAGCGACCGGTTTTTTTGACCGCGTGGGCAGCGGTTGCTGTGTGCGAAACGGTGTATCTGACCACGCAACGCCAACCGCGCATCAAATGGCCCAATGACGTACTCCTGGCGGGCAAAAAAGTCTGCGGCATCCTGGTAGAACAAAGCAAGGGCGTTGTCGTTGGCATCGGGCTGAACGTTATCACGCCACCCCAGTTCTTCCTCGAACACGGTTTGCCCCAGGCTGGTTCTCTGGCGTGTTTCACGAACCGGTCTCTCAATGTGACCGATGTCGGTCACCTTCTTATTGAGCGGCTTGATTCCGGATATGTCACACTGCTTCAAGGAGAGGTAGCAGAACTCGAATCAGCCTGGCGGTGGTATTCGGGATTATGGGGGCGCGAGGTGGTGATGCTGCTGACGAACGGGGAACGGTGCACGGGCCGACTACGCGAATGGAGTTTCGACGGTTTGGTGCTGGAAATCGCCGGCGAGCCACGTTTGCTTCTTCCCGAAGAAATTGCCGAAATCGAACCTCTTCCCACCGCGCCGCAATCCGATGAACACGCAGGTTGAGCACGGTTTGGGTTTGCCGGATAAAGTTCGGCCAGGCCGCAAATGTATGCGTGCTGCGACCGCTTCTAATTTTTTGCTAAGCGGATGCGCCTCGGTTGGGTTTGGTCTACGGCTTGTCCAGCGGGGCATAGCGAGCAATGATGGCACGCGCGGTACGCAAACCATCCACAGCAGCGCTGACGATGCCACCGGCATATCCTGCACCTTCGCCGATGGGATAAATGCCCTCAAAACCCGGACAGTTCCGATTCTGCTCATCGCGGAGGATGCGCACAGGAGAACTGCCCCGAGCTTCCGGCCCAACCAGCGTGGCTTCCCGTAAGAACAAGCCACCCCAGCGGCGATCGAGCACCGGTAAACCGCGCTGCAGTGCTTGCAGAATGATGGGAGGAATCACCTCGGCGATCTCGGCTGACACGACACCCCGGCGGTAACTGCTGGGCAACTTTCCCCGTGAGGGCCGTCCCGCCAGGAAATCACGTGCCCATTGAATCGGGCAAAAGTATTGCCGCCTGCCCAGTTCCCACGCCCGGCGTTCGTAACGCCGTTGCAGTTCCACACCGGCCAGCGGATGGGGCGAACCAAAATGCTCCGGTTCCAGTGTAACCACCAAGCCACTGTTAGCGAAAGGAGAATCGCGGCGGGAATAGCTCATGCCGTTTGTGCAAAAATGTTCCGGCTCGGATACGCTCGGGATCACGTAGCCACCTGCGCACATGCAAAACGAATACAAATCCACCCCACCGTGCACCACCACGCAGTAATCGGCGGCACCAAGTTTCGCCTCCAGCGCTTTCTCGCCGTACTGATAGCGGTTCACGTTTTCCTGAGGTTGTTCGATGCGTACACCGAACTGGAAAGGCTTGGGAACCAACGGCAATCCGCGCCGCAGCAGCATGGCATAAGTATCCCGGGCACTGTGGCCAATTGCCAGCACCACCACTTCAGCCGGAATGTAACCCGATGATGTGCATACCCCGCGAACTCGGCCATCCACGATGTCCAGGTCTTCCACACGGCATTGGAAGCGGAAAGAACCGCCCATTCGCTCAATGCGCTGGCGAAAGGCTTTGACCACGGCGGGCAAGCGATTCGAGCCCAGGTGCGGCCGATGTTCATAAACCACGGACGGCTTGCCTTTACACTCGGCGAACAGCTCGAGGATGCGGCGAACATCTGGCCCGGAATTGCGACAGGTCAACTTTCCATCGCTGAAGGTACCGGCTCCTCCTTCGCCAAAAAGGTAGTTGCTTTCCGGATCGTGAGGGCCACCGGCATCAAAGCTGCGAACATCAGCAACACGCTCGCGCACCGCCTTGCCGCGTTCCAGAACCAGGGGTCGGTAACCGTATTGGGCCAGGAAATAAGCCGCGGCTAGCCCTGCCGGCCCGGAACCAACAATGACAGGCGGATGGCGTAATGGTTCCCGGCCCGGCTCCGGCATGTGAAAAGGTGGTTCCACGTAAGGTTCGATAATGACTGCCGCCTTCTCGTTATGCCGCCATTGCAACCGCTGAGTGAAATCCGGCGGTACCGTTACTTCTACCGAATACACAAACGCCAGGTCGTCTTTATCGCGGGCATCCAGACTCTTGCGGAGAATCCGCCAGTGCAGAATGTCCCCATGCCTCACGCCGAGAACGCGGGCGATGTGTTCCGGCAAGGCATGTTCGCTTTCGTCAATTCCAAGTCGCAAATTGCGAACCCTCAGCGGCATGGCAACGTATTCTACGCGACCATTCGCTGGCTTAGAACGGACACTTCCGCCGGCTTAGAATGGGAACTTCCTATTAGCCGTCGGCTTGAGAGAGCGTGGTCGGAAGCTTTTTCACTGGCCCTCCGGCTTCCCCTCGGGTTTCTTTGCTGGAACCGCTGCCTCTCGCAGACCGGCCTGCACGAGAGCACGCAGATCCAAAAAGCCCATCTGCAGCAGGAATTGTCGCACTCCGATAACATCCATGCCCCGCCGACGAGCTTCGGCTTCCAGTTGCTCAAAAGCATCTTTTTCGACGACAGGCTTACCTTCTTCCCCTTCGGGTTTGCGAACGATACGAACCCCAGGGTTGATACCAACGACCAGCATGTCCGTGCGATCTGTCAGTCGGCCTTCCTGCACGTATTCCGTTCCGGTATAGCGCAAATGCAGGTCAATAATGACGCCTCGCTCCCGCAAGAGGCGTTTGAAAATTTCTGCGTCATCCCGACCGTCACCATCAATGTCAATGATGCCGGCCAGGGCAATGTGTACCGGTTCATTCGGTTTCCAGGCACTGTTGTAAACGAAGTCGCCCGGACGAATGGGATCTCGCAGTAGCACGAAACGCGACGGATCGGTAATCCAGTACCGCTCATCGAATTCATCCCAGCTCGGATCGCGGTTTTCTTCGGGCTTGACCATGCGGGTAACCCGCGCGACTGCTGTGTCATGGTTGACTTTCACGACCTGCACCATGGCCTTAATTTTCGGAACCAATCGCCCGTCAGGACCACGTGGGTAAACGCTGAACGAAATTCCTTCCGGTAAGCGGTGTTTCTGCCCGCGGTCGAGTATCACCGTATCGCAATCCGCGTTGACAGCCAGAACACGACCACTCGGCTGAATAGCTCTGGACAAATCCAGTCTGGGTCGGGCTGCCTGGCGGATTCTCTGAACCTCCGCTTCCATGTCAGCTATACGCTTGTTCATCTCCTCCAGCAGCTTCTTTTCCTTCTCGTCGGCACTCGCCTGTAACTCCTTGATCTTCTTCTCCAGGTCCTGGTGAACCGACTGCAACTTGGCCTGCAACGATTTCAGCCGGGCCTCCCATTCCTGCTCCTTTTGGACTAACTCTTTCTTGTGTTCCTCGTCGCGTTTGGCCAGCTCCTCCTTGAGCCGGTTCTCGTTCCAAGATGCCTTGTATTGATCGTATGATGCCTGAACGCGTTTGAGTTCTGCCTCCAAATCACTCCGCCGCTTTTCGGCATCGGCGGCTTTGGCCTGAGCTTCTTCCAATTTCTTGACAAGAGAAGGAGCACCGGCCTTCTGTTTGAATGGCTCTAACCGATTCCCTTGCAAAATTCCGTAAGGGTAGAGCACTCCTGGTTTTTCCTGCGTCCCTACGAGCATGTCCAGAGCCTTGATAAAAGGCTCGGGGATATCTTTGGGACGGTTGTCCGGAGGTGTGTTCAAATACTCCACCAAACGACGACATGCTTCGGCAAAATCGCCCTCTTTGATCGCCTCATTATCGGTGGTAGCCCAGGACAGGGCCGTGACTAACAGCCAGTTCTGAAGCATATCCAGACGCTTATTGTTTGCATCTAACTCGCCGCGCAAACGCTGCTCGGCATCCCGTGCCTGCTTGGTTTTATCTCGCTCCAGGTAGTAGAGGACTCCCAAAACCAGGGCCAGCAAAATCGAAAAAACCAGAAACACGATCAAGACCGGATGGGTACCCTGCCTTGGCGAATCTGCCCGTGCTGCGCGACGTGCCATGTTCGGTCTCCTCAGCTTCAAGCCACGCTATTGGCCCCGAGCCTAACAATTTGGTCTGCGACGGGAATTTTCCATCCCCGGAAGTAAATCTAAGTCCGTTGCTGCATTTTGTCAATTTTTGGCCACCCTTACCATGATAACCCAGGCCAGGAAAGATCCACCAGCATCGGCTGGGCAAAAAGAAGACCTCATGCACGCCATCGGTAAAACTTTGGCACCCACTCGTCAATAAACTGTCCGCTCCAGGCGAATTCTGAGACACGGCACGAATTTGTTGCTGGCCATGAAAACCACTCAACACCGTGAGCCGGCAGGGCGCCCGTGCCGATCGCCCCAGAATCGCGCACAATCGGAAGCCGAGCCACCAAGCTCGCTTTAGCTCAGCAGGTCGAGCACTGGGCCGTGCCCTTCCGTGCCCGTGAGCCGCAGATCCAGACCCTGGAATTTCACCGTCAGACGCAGGTGGTCTATGCCGAACAAATAGAGAATGGTGGCGTTGAGATTGTGGATGTGCACCGGGTCGCGGACGATGTTGTAGCTGAAATCGTCGGTTTCGCCGTAAACAAAACCGCGTTTGACACCAGCACCGGCCAACCAGTAAGTGAAGCAACGGGGATGATGATCGCGGCCGTAATTGTCGGGAGTTAGCTTGCCCTGGCAATAAATAGTTCTGCCAAATTCGCCGCCCCAAATGACCAGCGTATCCTCCAGCAGTCCTCGCTGCTTCAAATCAGTGATGAGGGCTGCGATCGGCTGATCGGAATCCATGCAAGCGGTCTTGATGTTGTTCGGCAAGTTGTTGTGGTGATCCCAGCCACGATGGAAAATCTGGACAAAGCGCACGCCTCGCTCCACCAGACGTCGAGCCAACAAACAACTCGCCGCCACGGTTCCAGGCTTACGTACCTGAGGACCATACATTTGCAACACGTGCTCCGGTTCCTTGGAGATGTCCATCAGTTCCGGCACGCTGGCTTGCATACGGAAGGCCATTTCATACTGAGCAATCCGGTCGAGTATCTCCGGGTCGCCCAGTTCCTGCTGCTTTTTCTGATTCAACCGTGCAACCGCATCCAGCATTTGCCTGCGGGCAGCGCTGTCCACACCTGCGGGATTGGAGAGATACAGGATCGGGTCTCCAGTCGAACGTAAGGCCACCCCGGCATGTTTGCTCGGCAAGCATCCTGAACCCCAGAGTCGCTGGTACAGCGCCTGGGCATCGTAATAGGTGCTGCTCGGGGTCATCACGACAAACGTCGGCAAGTTTTGGTTCAGCGTGCCTAAGCCGTAACTGAGCCAGGAACCCAGACTGGGACGGCCAGGAATCTGGCTGCCTGTGCAAATGTAGGTTACCGCCGGGTCGTGGTTGATCGCTTCGGTGTACATGGACTTGATGATGCACAACTCGTCCACCACCTTGGCGGTGTACGGCAACAGCTCGCTCACCCAGATACCCGACTTGCCATGCCGTTCGAAGTTGAACTTCGACGGTGCAATCGGGAACCGCGCCTGGCCACTGGTCATCGTCGTCAGACGCTGATTGCCGCGAACCGACGGGGGCAAATCCTTGTCGAACCATTCGCGCATTTTGGGCTTATAGTCCCACAGGTCCATCTGGGCCGGGCCACCGTTCATAAACAGAAAAATCGCACGTTTCGCTCGCGGCTTGAAATGGGGCAGTCCGGGTAAACCGCCCGTTTGAGCAGCGTCCTGCGCCAGAACTTTTTCCGGCATGAGCGAAGCCAGCACCAGCGCACCCAGGCTCACTCCGCTGCTGGCGAAGAAGTGTCGCCGAGTCATGGTCAAGGCATATTCACGAATCGGATCCATCTGCGTGGCCTCCCCTGTTTTTTCCGAGCCATTAGCAGTGCCAAACCCTGCCAGGCAAAGGCAATCACTTGTTGAGCACTTCGTCCAGGTTCAGAATCGCATTCCCGACCAGGGTAAGAGCGGCCAATTCGACCGCGTCCAGTTGCGGATCGGGTTTCGATTCGCCAATTTGAATCAACTGATTGGCAGCGCTGGGGTTATTGAGATACCGCTGTTTCAAGGTCTCGTAGCTTTGTTGCAAAGTCGCCAGCTCCTGAGCATCGGGCCAGCGGCAGGTGGCCAGTCGAAACATCCAGCGAATCCGCTCGGCGGCAGATTTTCCGCCCTCTTTCATACCCCGCTCTGCCAGCGCACGAGCACATTCCAGGTATTGTACTTCGTTCATCAGCACCAGAGCTTGCAAAGGTGTATTCGTCCGTTCCCGCCGCACTACGCACTGTTCCCGTGACGGGGCATCGAAAGCCGTCATCTGCGGCGGTGGGGCCGTCCGCTTCCAAAACGCATACAGACTGCGGCGATGGACTTTCTCTCGCCCGGTGTCGGGCCGGAATTCACGTGTGTTGCTGCCCACAAATCCAACAGCCTCCCAGATGCCCGGCGGCTGAGGTAATTTGACCGGCGGCCCACCTATGCGTTCGACCAGCAATCCACTCACAAACAGCGCCTGGTCGCGGAGCATCTCGCCGTCCATGCGGAACCGCGGACCCCGGGACAGCAACCGATTCTGCGGGTCTTTCGCGAGCTTTTCCGGGGTGGTCACTGCGGATTGCCGATACGTTGCCGAAGTCACCAGCAAGCGCATCAACTCCTTGACATTCCAGCCACTCTCCTGGAAATGCACAGCCAACCAATCCAGCAGTTCTGGATGGCTCGGAGGCTCGCCCTGGCGGCCGAAGTCTTCGGCAGTTTTTACCAGGCCCGTGCCGAACACCTGCTGCCAGAACCGATTGACCGCCACTCGGGCCGTAAGAGGATGATTGCGGTCCAAAAGCCACTGGGCCAATCCCAGGCGGTTGAGCGGATACTCTGGTCGCAAGCCAGGCAGAAACGCCGGTACGTTGCGACCTACCTGTTCACCTTTTCGATCATACTCACCGCGAATGAGAATATATGCCGGACGCGGCTGGGGCCGTTCGCGGTAGATCAGGGTCACCGGCAATGCCTCGTCCAATCGTTTTTCCTGTGCCCGCAACTGTTCGACCTGTTCAGCCAGCTTTCTGTACTCCGGGTCAAACCGTTCCAGGTAGAACTGCTTGAGCTGCTCTTTTTGCCGAGGAGTGCGCTTCTCGGCCGGGATAGCCAGAATGCCAGCAATCGGAAAGAGCGGATCGCCCTGGTACAGGGCTGCCACCTCCTCGTCAGACAGACGACGTTCGTAAATCCGCACTTCGTCCACCTCACCTACCAGCGGATGACTTGGAGTTCGGCGGCCAATCTTGGGCCCGGCCGGGTTGCGGATCGAATCGCGCAGATTGTCCACCTCCACGCGCACCTTAGCCGGTTTCCCATTGATGTAGAGCTTCAATCCAGCTGCTTTCGACGACCCATCGTAAGTAACAAACAGATGCACCCACTCATTGCGCTTGAGCTTTTCTTCCGCGGTAATCTTGATAGCGTTGTCGGGCCAGTTGTGGATGAGGTGAACCATGACGGTATCATTCAGGACAAACAAATCCCAGCCACGAAAGGCCTGGCTGTCGTTCATTTTCGACAATACGGTGCCGTTGCCGTTGGCCAGCTTGACCCATGCTCCGTAGCTGAAAGGCCGATCGCGTTCAAAATCGTAATTCCGACCGCCAAGTTCGACGTGAGTATTACCGTCCAGGCGTAGTGCCCCGCCCACTTTACCCGGAACCCACTGCGGGTTCCCTTGCACGCGAGCCTGAAAATTGGGTCCCGGTTTGGCGAGGTTACGAACTTCCGAGCCAGCCTTTTCGTCCAGCGGATAATATCCAAGCAGGCCCTGGGTACTCAGCTGTTGCAAAGCCGAGCCCGACTGTCGGCGTTGCTCCTCAACTTTGGCCAGCCACTGTGAGAATTCCTGCTCGGCAGCCTGGGCACGCTGTTTTTGCGATTTTTGCAGACCAGCTATTTGTTGCCGGAGATCAGCAAGTTGCTTCTTCTGTTCGTCGCTGGCAACTTTGAGCACCGGCGGCGGGTCTTTGCGATTGCCGTCCATGTCAGGACCATCCATGCTGTTGAAGAAGGCAAACAGCGAGTAAAAGTCCCGCATGGTTACCGGATCGTATTTGTGGTCGTGGCACTGGGCACACTGGAAAGTCATCCCCAGCATCACCGTGGCGAAATTCTCCACACGGTCCACCACGTTACGCACGTAAACCTCTTCCTCAATGGAACCGCCCTCGTTGGTCGTGATGTGGCAGCGGATGTAACCCGTGGCAATAAGTTGATCCTCCGTCGGATTGGGTAATAGGTCACCGGCCAGCTGCCAGGTGATGAACTGATCGTAAGGCAAATTGGCGTTGAAAGCGCGAACGACCCAGTCGCGGTAGGGCCAGATTTCGCGGTAATTGTCCAGATGCATCCCATGGGTGTCGCCATACCTCACCGCATCGAGCCAGTAGCGAGCCATGTGCTCGCCATACCGGGGTGAATCAAGCAACCGCTGCACCAGTTTCTCATAAGCATCCGGCGAGGTATCCGCGAGAAATGCGTCCACTTCCGCAGGTGTCGGCGGCAAACCAGTCAGATCGAGGCTGACGCGACGTGCGAGCGTTATCTTGTCGGCTTCCGGTGCCGGTTTCAGACCCTCGCGTTCCAGGCGTGCCAGAATGAAGTAGTCAATGGCATTGCGTGGCCAGGATTTGTCCTGCACCGCCGGTAAGTTTGGCTTCTGCGGAGGCACAAACGCCCAGTGCTCGGCCCACGGTGCTCCTTGCAGAATCCACTGGCGAATTAGCTCAATCTGCTCCGGTTTGAGTCGCTTTGGAAAGTTCTTCGGCGGCATCCGCTCCTGGCTGTTTTCAGCGGTAATGCGGCGGAACAACTCACTTTCGTCGGGTTTGCCAGGAACGATAGCGTAACCTCCGTCTCGCAACGGTTTAAATGCATCGTCCTTGCGGTCGAGCCGAAGGCCTGATTTGCGCGACTTTTCGTCCGGTCCGTGGCAGGCGAAGCAATGGTCCGAGAGAATGGGGCGAATATCGCGGTTAAAGTCTATCCGCCCGGAACTTCGAATAGGCTGGGCCGTTTGAGATGGCGTGGTGTTCGCTGTCGGCTCCGCCACTGCCAGCGCATAGCCAATCACTGCCAGTCCCACACCCGCGATCCCGTAACACCATTTCCGTCGCAGCATGTCGAAGCTCCGTGTTCAGCAACTGCGTCTCAGGCAGGCTTGAAGGAGGGAAGCACTTTGAGCCGTCTATCGAAAATTTTATCGTTTCGCTTGCACCGCGTCCATGCACAATCGGCTCAGGTGCTGTGGATGGTTCTCAACTACATGATGCGCCTGTCCTGGCTTTTATTGTCCAATCGGGTCGAAACGTCAGGCGGTCTGACGCTACTGCCGCATTCCATCCGGTGTGCAACACAACGCAGGCCCGACCTCGAGGCATTACCAGCGCACCATGACGACGGTTGCATAGACCTACTCCAATCCACGCAGCCTGAGCTTCATCCCAACCAGATGGATATGCAGCGGGTTAAGACACACGGCCATGTTGCTTACTCGCTATGCCTGCGGCTGGCAGATCAGATGAAACCGGATACAAAAACAAGTGAAAGGAACTAAACTGTCCCGGCCATGCCTCGCCGAAAGGTGGTCAACCGAACATAACGCGGAAACTTTCAACCCCGATTCAGGAGACCCCACCATGCAGCAGATCACGCGCCGACAATTTCACAAGATGCTGGCTTTGGGTGCCGCACCGCTATTCATCCCGGCCACTGCGCTGGGCAACCAGCAGCGCGCCGCTCCGAGCGATCGCATTACCATCGGCGTCATCGGTGTCGGCACGCAGGGACGCGGTCTGATGGGCGGATTCCTTGGCATGAAGGACGTGCAGGTGCTCGCCGTTTGCGATGTGGACACCAATCGCCGTGAATTCGCACGCAAGATGGTGGACGAACGCTACGCCGCTCAGGTCAAATCCGGCGAATATAAGGGCTGTGCTGCCTACAACGATTTCCGCGATTTGCTGGCTCGAAAAGACATTGACGCCGTCGTTATTGCCACGCCCGATCACTGGCACGCCATTCCAGTTTTAGAGGCATGCAAGGCGGGTAAGGACATCTACTGCGAAAAACCGCTCTCGCTCACCATTCACGAGGCGCGGTTGATGATCGAAGCCGTGCGCAAATACAACCGCGTGTTCCAGACCGGCAGCCAGCAACGATCCAGCCGAGAATTCTGGGTCGCCTGCGGGCTGGTGCGAGCCGGACGGATCGGCCAGCTCAAAGAAGTGCATGTCAACGTGGGCGGTCCGAGCCGACCCTGTGATCTCCCCGAGGAACCGCTGGAACCCGGTCTCGATTGGGATCGCTGGTTGGGTCCAGCCCCGAAAAGACCGTACAACTCGGTGCTCAGTCCGCGTGGCGTGCACAAACACTTCCCCGCCTGGCGCAATTACAAAGAATACTCCGGCGGAATGATGACCGACTGGGGTGCTCACCATTTCGACATCGCCCAGTGGGGCATCGGAGCCGACGATTCCGGCCCGGTGGAAATTCTACCTCCACCCGTTCCCTGGCCGAAAACCGAAAAGGGCGTGCGCTTTGTTTACGCCAACGGCGTCGTCGTCGTGCACAGCAACGAATACGCTCCTGGTAAGCCGGTCAATGGCGTGGCTTTTCTCGGTAGCGACGGCAAAATCTTTGTCAATCGCGGTTACCTTGCCAGCGATCCACCGGAACTGGTCAAACAACCCGACGTCGAAAAAATTATCACCCTGCCACGCTCGACCAATCATCAGCGCAACTGGATTGAATGCATCAAGACCCGGCAGCGTCCGATTTGTGACGTGGAGATTGGCGCTCGCTCCGTGACTGTGTGCCATCTCGGTAACCTTGCCTACTGGAACCACCGCAAACTTCGCTGGAATCCCAAGACCTGGCAATTCGAAGGCGATAGCGAAGCGAATTCGTGGCTCGATCGGCCACGCCGCGATCCTTATCAGCTGCCCACTGTTTGAGCCTTGCTTATCCAGTGCTTTTGCTCCTGATAGGAGAAACGTAATGCTCCGTGTCCTCAGCAGCGTCTTGCTAACCGCGCTGCCGCTTGCATTATGCCTGGCACAAAAGCCACCTCAACCCGTGCAGGTCTCAACCAACCTCACCAAACCCGATTCCGAAGGTCGGCAACTGCTGACTGTGAAAATCGCTATTGAAAAAGGCTGGCACATCTACGCCAACCCCGCCGGTGCTGCCGGACCAGTCCCGACCGCCGTACAGGTCGAAGCAGCATCGGCCTTGCGGGATGTGCAGATTCAGTATCCGCCTGGCAAACTCAAAATGCAAGCAGGCGAGAACTTCCGCATTTACGAGGACACCGTCGAAATTACCGTCCGGCTGCAACGAGCCGTGATCAACGACCAGCCCGATTCCAGTCCGTTGACGGTCACCGTGCGTTATCAGGCCTGCAACGACCAGATTTGCCTGCCCCCGCGCACCGTTAAGCTCACCGCCGCACCGTAGGCGAAACCGTGTGAGTAACCTTCCCTCCGCCCTGCTAATTGAGCGTTGCCTCTTCTGAGGTAACTCTTGATTTTATACGTACCGCCCTGTCGAACGTTCTTTGCCTGGTATAGCAGACACTCTGGATAGGCAGTTCTGTATCAGCAAAAGCGTCTCGCCAGCTGGCAACGCCAACCAGGGTACCCCATAAAGTTGGACAAGGAAATTGCTTGGACAATCCCATTGTCATAAAAATAGGCCAGTCGCCTGCTAAAAAGGGCCTCCTGTTATGCTCATACGCTTTTTCTGGCGCGTGATGACCGAACTGGACACGCGAATTGCTTTGAAAGCGGCCTGGCTCTGGGTCGCCAAAGGTTTCCTGGCCGTCCAGGCTTATAAGCGCCGACTTCGCCGTAAGGAGCTTTATCCTCCTTTCATGTTCATCGCCCTGACGAACATCTGCAATCTGCGCTGCCACGGTTGCTGGGTGGAAAAAGAGGGCAAAGCTCACTTCCTGCAACCCAAAGACCTCGACCGCATCATCGAATCAGGTAAACGGGCCAGCGCTTACTACTACACTCTTCTGGGAGGCGAACCTTTCTTGTACAAGGGACTCCTGGACATTTTTCGACGGCACCCCGATTGCTACTTCCAGGTCATCACCAATGGCATGTTTTTCAGCGAAGAAACGGTGCGCGAACTGAAACAGCTGGGCAACGTTACGCCATTGGTAAGCATAGACGGCTTCGCTGCCAACAACGATCGCCGGCGCGGTGCAGGTGTGTTTGCCAGCGTCATGGAAGGTCTGGCCCGACTTCAACGCCACCGTCTGCTCTATGGCATCGCCACGACCTTGACGCGCGACAACCTCGACGAGTGCCTCGCCGATGCTTATCTCGAAACCTTTATTCGTCTAGGGGCGATGTATATCTGGTACTATGTCTATCGTCCGGTCGGAGCCGATCCGCATCCGGAATACGCCCTGACACGCGAGCAATTGTTAGAGGCCCGTAAACGCTTGCTTGTTCTGCGGCGCAAACATCCGATTCTGATCGTGGATAGTTACTGGACAGCCGACGGCGAGGCGTTCTGCCCGGCTGCTATGGGGCTCGGTTTTCACATCGGGCCGCAGGGAAGTATCGAACCGTGCCCACCGCTCTCCGTTGCCTGCGAAACGGTGCGAGACGGCAACGGCGACCTGTTTCCCGTTATCAACGAAAGCCGATTCCTGCGCGGATTTCAACAGTTTGTCAAAGAACGCACCAAAGGCTGCGTTATCCTGGAATATCCGCAGGAACTCGTGGCCTTTTTCCGCCAGCAGAACGTTCGGGATTACAGCGGTCGGGATCTGCTGGCCGAACTGCAATCCCTGGCTCCCCGCCATAGTCAACACCTGCCTGGAGAGGAAATCCCGGAAGACTACTGGTTCTACCGCCTGCTCAAACGCAACGTCTTCTTCGGCATGGGCGCCTTGTGAAGCTGATTTGCCCCGTCATGAGCAGCCGCGACAATGAGATGCCGGCGGGAATTGCCAATGTAATTTTTTCCGGCAGCTTCTGTGATGTCGCTTCTGCCAGCGATTGTGTCGCAACCCGGCCGCGATAAAAGTTTACCCATCCTATCCATCCGCCAATATCGGCAAAACGTTGCAGATCGGCACATCCGTTAGCCGAATTATAAAACGAGCCCGCCGATCGGCTGATACCATGACCAACGGATGGCAAAGCGTACTACAGAATCCGCAGCATTCACCACCTGACGCTGTTTCAGCCAGGGCAAAATACGCAGGATTTTTCCGATGAACAACAATTTCCGGCTCAAAGACTGCCAAGCCACCGCTGCCTGTCTAATTGCCCTGATGCTCGGTGTGCCAGTTTATGCGCAAACCGATTTCGGCTTCTGCCCCATCAAAGATGGCTCGTTTCCACTCTTGGAACACAAACCGGATAGGGATACCGTCTTGCCTTTCGATTACACCGAACAGTCCGAAACCGGTGGCGACAGGTGCTTTCATCGCGGATGCCTGCCCGGTCAATGTCAGGGATGTCGCGCCCTCGAAGGCATCAAGACCCGACTCGGATTGACTACGTCCCGCCCCGATTTGATAGACGACGATATAGAAGGGTCGGCCGGGATACTTAGTCCCACCGAATGGCGCTGGCGCATCTGGAATGGGCTGGACCGTTCGTGCAAGCATCCCATGTGCGCCTATCCGCACCTGTTTGTGCCTTTCGAGGTTTATGGTCGCATGAGCGTGGTCTGGCTCGTGGGCGGCGGTAAATTAGACTCCCATCTCGATCCGGGAATAGGTGCCGAGATCGGCATACGCAACTTCCTTTACGATGATACCAAACCAGCCGCGTGGTTCGGTGAACTCGGATTCGAGTATAACTATTACAACGGCCAGGCGGACGAAGATACACCCTTCGCTTCCATTCGCGAGCTGAATATTTACTGGCTACGGGTCGGGATTGGCAGGGAATGGTATTTTGGCGGTGGTGAACCTGGCCGCTGGACTATCGTTCTCGGCGCCTTTGCTGGTGGGCGTTTTGGCAGCGCCAATACTAAGTTTTTGACCGAACCATATCGCACTGATAACATAGGCGGCATCTATGCTGGCGGTCATGCCGGGTTCTTAATCCCGCGTTGCGGATACGACATTATGGTCGAGATATTTACCGAATACGGCCACGACTGGATTGGCTGGTCAGACATCCTTGATGATACCGATCGGCACCTTGATCACATGAAACTAGGCGGTGCCATAGGCCTCAGGTATTAGCGTATAAGCCACGTTTCTTTTGCCGTATCACTTTACTTTTCGATTGCTGCCCACGTATAGCCACTAGTTTCGCATGCGCACAAACACCTAACCGTTTGGTGGCTCGATTCGTACCTCGAACCTGAACGTGGAACGCTGGCATAAGAAGCGGAGATGTACGCCTACCATAGACCGCAGATTTTCCACCAAACCAGTCCCACACTAAGCCAGATAGTTAGATTGGCGATGGAAATCCAGAATCCGAGTTTCCACCATGTTCCCGCGGAGACGTATCCCACGCTGAATAGGATCGGACCGTGTGTAGTCCCGTAATGAGTTAGACCTGCGGATAGGTTAGTAATAAATGCAAGAGCACAGGCAGCTAACGGAGCTGGTACGCCAGCCACGATAAGAAGAGAGACAAATGCCCCGTACATGGAAACAATGTGGGAGGTAATACTGGCAAATGCGTAATGAGCATAAAAGTAAATAAGCAGCACCGCCAGAAAGAGCAGGAACACAGGCAGGGGACTTAGATGCTCGGCCAGCGTTTCTGCAACCGTTTGCGGCACGTTCGTTCGACGTAATAAGTTGCCGAGCTGGACCAGGCCACCGTACCATAAAAACACATCCCAGGCGCCTTTCTCCCGAATAACATCGAGCCAGCTAAGAACGCCACTTACAAGAAGTACACTAACACTCAGCAAGGCGATCACAGTAATACTTTTAGGTCCAAACAAAAAGCCACCCAGCATCCAGCTCACGCAGGTGCTAATAAATACGACAAGAACTATCCATTCATCGCGACTCACCGGGCCTAACTGTCGCAACATTTGCCGGGCTAATTGAGGAGCCTCAGGCGTTTGGCGAATGCTGGGCGGGCATAGCCAATAGGTCACGGCAGGTACGACTAAGATAGCCAGCAGCGCGGGTACGGAGGAATAGAAAAGCCAGTTGCCGTAGTGAAGGAAAACCGGCCGATGAATCGCAGCCGCTGGCGTGCCACCTAACAATGCAACCGTAGCAGGCTCTGTTGTGGCCGTTACGCGAGCCGCTTCAACTGCAGCCAGGGGGTTGCTCGCCTGCCCGGTATAGAACATCGCACAGGCGACGATGTCGGATTGATAGATGGCCAAAATGAGAAAACTCCCCAACAGAGCCGCACTGGGACCGGGGTGAGAACCGTAGTGCTCCGCCAGTGCGCGGGCAATGGGCAAAATCACTCCGCCGACCCGAGCCGCGTTCGAGGGAATAACGCCAGCCAGCAATGTATCGGTAGCCACCAGTGCATAGGCCAGTCCGAGTGTGCGCTGACCGAGTCGGCGAATGAAATGCAGAGCAATACGGCGAGCCAGCCCCGTCTGGATGACGGCTCGGGAAATCATGTACGCGGCAAGCACCAGCCAGACCGTCGGGTCGGCATAACCGCCGAGAGCCTCTTCAGGCGTCAGTGTGCCAGTCACCATAGCCACCACCAGGGCCAGTAAAACTACCGCACCTCCAGGCATGGGCCGAAGGATAAATGCCAGAATTGTGGCGAGGAAAATCGCCACCAACCGCCAGCCCGCCGGCGTTACGGTAGTCGGTCGCCAGCCGAATACCGCGTCTAACGCCCAAATGCCCACCCCCACGCCTATCACAATCAGCCAGCCCAACCCCGGCGGCAACACCGGTGCTTCGATGGTGCTAACTGCTGGCTGCTGATTTGTTTTGCTCGCCGATGGGTCTTCTGGCGGCATGTTGGATTGGCGAACGCTTGAGCTCATGACGGTCGCTATCTCCAAAGCTTTTTACGCTATTGTGCGGATTTCAACAGCCCCAGGCCATCACGCCCGTTGCGAGAGTTTTCCTAAGAAGTTGCTTCGTCTCCGAGAACGCTGGCCGTCTATCCGGTGGAACATTTGCTACAATAATCACGGTCAGCAAAGAGGCAGCGAAGCTAGCGAAAAATTCACCCATTTTTCTTTGACGCAAGCACGGCCGAGTAGTTAAACTTTGAGCGGACAAATCGGCCAGTCCTGTGCAGGGATGGCGAAGGAATACCAAGGACAAAGCTGAAAAGGAATCACAGCGGAAGGAGACGAGCGTTGCGACGAACGGTTCGGGAGCTTCGTGCCCCGATTAGCAAGCGTCAGTCTTGTCCAGCAGGCAGGGCACTGCCTTAGCCTGACCGTAACCGAGGAGGCTACGCATGGTGCGGGAAGCTACCAGCCAGTGGGTCGAACTGACAACGGAACACCAATTCACCGCAATCCCGTCTCAGGAACCTCAGGACGAATATCTGGAAGCAACGATTCAGAAACGTTTAGGCAATCGCATTCGGGATCTGCGAGTTGTACGCAGCGAACGAGGAGTAATTTTGCAAGGACGTGTACCGACTTACTACGCCAAGCAGCTGGCCCAGCATGCCATCCTGGAATTAGGCGAACATATCGCTTCTAACGACATCGAAGTGCATTGACGGCCGCCTTGACACGCCCTGTTTCGCCGATGTTGAGCATCACGCTGATCCCTTGATTCCCTCGGCATCAAGCACGTGAGCCCCGCACGGTTCCGGCTCCGTGAGAGTTTGCGTCAGCTAAAAAGTTTTTCCAGCTTCTTCAGTTTCCGCAATGCGCAACAGTGGTTCTCGAGTCAAATTGGTTCCAGTTCGGGTTGGCAACAAGGGCAAAATTCGCCATAAACGTAGCCGACCTGGTATTCAGAACCCACTCGCCAACACCGATGCCCGCGGTAAAGCCATGCTGCCCAATTGCCAAAGCCTTCAAAGACAGTCCGGAAATCGCTGGCAAGTCCTGCCGCTAGGGTCTTTTTGCATTTGCATCATGCCGTGGCTGATCGGCTGTGCATCCATAACCACTGACAGCCGGCCCGAATGGCCAATCGGCTCAGATTACGAAGCCATGCGCGGAGCCGACGACGAAACGTTACCGGCCCAGAACGAAAACGGTACCTCTCCTGCAGTCAGCCGTACCGCCGAGAACTGCGTTGACCCGCGAAGCCAGGTGCACGTCTTCGTCATCAATGGCTTTGATCCCTTCCACTATGCCGATGTTCCCGGTTTAGCCGACTATATTCGTGGCCTCGGCTATGAGCACGTTCATTACAGCGAACTAATCACGGCCGCCAGCTTACAAGAACAAATCGAGCAAACCAAACTTCGCAACCCCAACGCTCGCATCGTTCTGATCGGCTACAGTTTTGGAGCCAACGCGGCTCGTAATCTTACCCACAATCTCGGCGAACAAGGCATCCCTGTAGATTTACTGGTCTATCTGAACGGCAACACCCTGCGCAATACCCCTTACGACCGACCCGCCAACGCCAAGCGAGTCGTTAACGTTCTGGCCTGGGGCGTTCTTCTTGACGGAGCCCAACTCGATAACGCTGAAAATATCGAAATCCCTGATGCCTGGCACTTTAACACCCCTAAGCATCCCGTGACATTAGACCTGATTCAACGGGAACTGGATGCCTTGACTCGCTGACCGAATATAGCGTGCGCCAGGTCAACCATTGGCGGACTTCTGGTTAGCTTACGCTAATAAACAGTGGGCAAAAAGTTAGGCGTCCATAACGACTAAGCCGCCGCTCGCATCCACCAGCGTGTAAACCTCCTTAGTACCGGACGATGGTATTGTTGATACCAGAACCAGGTATCTTGCAAGGTTTCGCTTATCGGACGCGCCGAGTAGCCAAGTTCTGCACAGGCACGCTGGCTAGTATAGTACCAGAACCGCGTGCCAATCTGAATCTGAGCAAATGATGGGTAAGGTTCTCGCCGTGTCCACCACGACCGCAAATGGGCTACCGCAGCACAGCCGTTCAGCACAAAAGCAGGACATGCCGACAGGAATCTAGGCCGGCAATGCGCCGCTGCCGATAGCTGGTAACAGAATTGCAAAAAACTTAGATTCTCACCTCCCAGGATATATCGTCGTCCCGGCCGACCGTGTTCTACAGCCAGCAAGTGGCCGATAGCTACATCCCGCACATCTACGACATTTATTCCACCTCGCGGTACCAGCCAGACGCGACCTTTCCAGAACCGTTGACAAAATCTGCCTAAAATCGAGGGGCCGAAATCATCAGGACCAATCAAGTAACCTGGATTGACCACAACCACCCACCTATCTGTCTTCGCGGCCTCTAAACACAACCGTTCCGCCTCTCGCTTTGCCTCGATGTACGGAATTTGTAACCGGGAAGGAATCAGGCTGTTTTCCTCATCCAGTACAATCGCCGTCCTGGTGGCTCCGATAGTGGTAACGCTCGAGGTATATGCGATTTTCGCGTTTTCCGGTGCGTAACGCAGAATGTTAGCTGTGCCTTGAATGTGAGTCTGCAAGATCACGTTTGGAGCAACGCCCCAGATCGCTACAGGCCCGGCAGCATGGAAAATAATTTCGGCGTCTGAGAGCACAGATTCCACCAACTTGCTATCGGTTACGTCGCCAAACACAGGTTCTATGTCGTCCAGGTCTAATATAGGATGACGCAAGGATGGATGGAGAGCGAGCGTACGGAGGCGAGCTCGCATTTGCCGCAACACCTGCACTAGATGCCAGCCGAGAAACCCCGTGCCCCCGGTCACCACGACCCGCCGGCCAGCCCAGAATTCCGGATCGGGCTGGCGTCTTTCTTGCTTCGGGCCATGTTCGATCCGTGTGGTTTCAAGCTCTGCTGATTGTCCACACGCAGGCTCTGATGTCATAGAGACAGCATCCTTATCATGCAGTCCGGGCAGGCACCCAGAATTGATAAGTATCCCACAATGTCTGCGACCAGGGGCGTATTGAATAGCCCAACTCCTCGCTGGCACGCCGGCTACTCATAAAAAAGAACCACGATAACAGCTCCGCCTGTGCAGGGCTTAGATAAGGACGTTTGTCAACCTCTCGATGGCAATAAGGTTCAAGGTAAGCAATCATAGGGGCCAAACTGCGCGGAGCACACCAGCGGGGGATCGGCCAGGGACTTAGTCGTGCTAAGTCACGAAAGAAGTCCAGCCAGGTTCGGTTGACACCTCCGAGAATGTAACGCCGGCCCCGTTGACCACGCTCCGCGGCCAGCAGAATTCCCCGGGCCACATCGCGCACATCAACAAAATTGCTACCGCCCCGAAACACTAAAGGTATCCGTCCACACCAGAACCTGCGGCACAATACGCCGAATTCGCTCCGGCTATAGTCTTGCGGACCAATCACGCAGCCAGGATTCACAACGACCACGTCCTGACCAGTGTTCGCGGCTTGTAAAGCAATTTGTTCAGCACGCCGCTTACTTAGAACATAAGGAACTCGAAGGTGGCCCAGATTCCAGTTTGCGGACTCATCTAATAGTTGTGGCTCGCGGGTTGCCGCGATGGTAACAATGGAGCTGACATGCACTACTCGACCAACTCCGGCTTGTCGGCCAGCCTCCAGAACACACCGCGTCCCATGCACATTAGTTTGCCATACTTGCTGCCATTCAGAACGCAAATGTACCGCACCGGCAAGATGGATTAACACCTCCTGACCCGTCAGGGCAGAAGTTAGTTCGGCTGGAGACAACAGCGACGCCCTTATACATTCAACGCCAAGAAATCGCAGACGCTCGATTTTTGAGGTAGGCCGAACGATAGCCCGAACCTTCGCACCAAGTTGACACAGGAGCTGAGCGACATGAAAACCGAGAAAACCGGTCGCGCCAGTTAGGGCCACGGTCCGATCGCGCCAGTAGCCAGCCGTCAGGCCGCTCGACATACGCACTCCAGTTCCTCTAACACCGTGCTAAGAAGTTGCTCCTCTAAAGCAGCCAGGGCCGCAGCGATTCGTCGCCCGTCGGTTACACGATGATCATAGACGATTTTGACAACCACGTCTCCGTCTGCGCCGATCGGTCCAAAGGTTAGCAGCGTGGTTAGCGGACATATAGGATGAATCTGCTCTGCTCCTAAACTCCCATAACTGGACACCAGGAAAGTCCCGAACCGTTTAGCTCGCTTTTTTCCGGACCAATTCAACGTTTGCCAGAAAAGGAAGCGCCGCAACCAGGCCGGCATCTTTCCGAGACGCCGCAACTGACGGAATTCAGAAACCTGCTCCAGCGGAGCTTCTTTAAAGCGGTCCAGATGATGCTGAATCTCGGTTAAGGAGCAATTTTCCGGTGTGCGAATCTTCGCCGCCAGCAGCACAGGCTCCTCGCCAAGTTGTCGCTCGACGACAACTGCGGCAATGCTGAAAGGGTGTTCGTACAAATGGGGCACGGGCCAGGGAATATATGCCCGACGTAATTCCGGGAATTCACGGGCAACCAAGCCATAACCGCGTATAAATATCGCGGTCCAGGAAGGCCGTGAGGGCAACGAGACCCGGACTCGTACCAGGTCTCTTAAACGCATAGTCCGCGCGACCGGAATAGAAGGCACTTTCCGTGCATGGTGCAACATCTCGATGACCAGTTTTCGATAGGGCGATAGTGGTAGCCAACGCGATGTCGGCGGCGATTCTAAGACTTCCGGATTTCCTTCGCCCTTTGACCCTGGCATGGTTACGAGCTCGGCAATGTGATGTCCGAATTGCTGATTTCTGGCTCTTCTTGTCTCCTGGCCGCGATTATGACTGAGTCGCCAATTCCTGGCAAGAGCAACTGGAATGTTCGAGTTCTGGCCTGCGACAACAGGTGATGCCTTCTTTTCTTTGCTGCAATAATATGGTTGGGACAGGCTGCATTGACAGCGTCGCCCAGCAAACTACAATCGCTCGGTCCCCCCAGGACTGACGCCGCCAATAGCGAGGAAACCTTGACAACGGTGCTGGAGAAATTTGAAGCCGACCGCCTGGCAAAATTAAAGCATATCGAAGCGCTGGGGCTGGATCCGTGGGGAGGCAGGTTCGACAGCCACCAGCCCATCGCGAAGGTACGCTCTCTACCGGTTGCGGAAGGTGATCCGCTCACCGCGGGTCCTCCGGTACGCATCGCTGGACGAATTCGTACCATTCGCCGAATGGGACGCATCATTTTCCTCGACCTGGCTGACGCTACCGGCAAAATTCAGGTGCTCATTGGCCAGAAACAGGTCGGCGAACTGAACTGGCAGCTTTGCGAGTACCTTGATCTGGGCGATCTCCTGGGTGTAGATGGGCGGTTTGGAAAAACGAAAACTGGCGAGCTCACTGTCTTCGCCCAGCAATTACACTACCTGGCCAAGTCACTGTTGCCCCATCCTGATAAGTGGTCAGGCATTGAGGATGTGGAATTCGCCCTTCGCCACCGATACTTAGACCTTATCTATAATCCCGAACTTCGTAACAAGGCCCTGACACGCGTTCGTATTATTCAGCACATCCGCGACTATCTCAATCGACTCGGTTATCTGGAGGTAGAGACGCCGGTACTGCAAACCATTGCTGGCGGGGCGGCTGCCCGTCCTTTCGTCACCCACCACAATGCTCTGGACATTGACCTCTACCTGCGCATAGCTCTGGAATTGCATCTGAAGCGGTTATTAGTCGCCGGGTTTGAAAAAATATATGAAATCGGCCGCGTGTTCCGCAACGAAGGCATCAGCCCCAAACATAATCCAGAATTCACTATGTTAGAACTATACCAGGCCTATGGCGACTATAACACCATGATGGATTTGACGGAAGGGCTTATCTCGTCGTGCGTGGAGCTATTGGGGCATGGACGGAAATTACACTTAGGCGATCAGGAAATGGATTTCACTCCGCCCTGGCCTCGCGTGAGTTACACGGAGCTGTTTCGTCAGCATATCGGCGTAGATTGGCAGGACACCCAGGCGGTGCTGCAAGCTGCACAACGCTATGGCATAGATACTGCGGGTAAGGAGCGAGACGTTCTCGTTCACTACCTGTTCGAGGAAGTTATCGAGGATAAACTGGTCGGCCCGGTCTTTGTTTATGACTACCCTGCCTCTTTATGTCCCCTGACGAAACGCAAACGAGACAATCCGGAGATCGCCGAACGTTTTGAGCTTTATATCCAGGGCATGGAATTAGCAAATGCCTATACGGAACTAAACGATCCTGTTACTCAGGAAGCGACGTTTCGCCGACAACTGGCTGGTTTACCGGAAGAAGAGTCTATGGCCCGCATGGACGAAGATTTTATCAAGGCCTTGAAATACGGCATGCCTCCGGCAGGCGGTCTGGGCATCGGCATTGATAGGCTGGTCATGGTGTTGACCGGCAGCCGAACTATTCGCGATGTCATTTTATTCCCGTTATTGCGGCCGGAAAAGCGCAGCCCCGAATCCCCTTCGCAGGGCTGAACCGCGACATAAGAACAAACTAAATTCGAGGGCGCCTGAACCAGTGGCATTTCACTTAGGAGCGGGATATGTATAAGTGGTTATTAGCGTGGCGTTATTTGCTGACGCGCTACCTGGCCCTGGCCAGCATTATCAGCGTTATGCTCGGCGTTGCGACCTTGATTGTGGTGAATAGCGTCATGGCTGGTTTCGCCAGTAAGCTACGGGATCGTTTGCGAGGTCTGTTAGCGGATGTGATCATCGAACACCGAAGCGATAGCGGTTTTTTCGGAGTGGACGAAAAAGTGCGCCGGGTTTACGAAATCCTCGGCGACCGTGTGGAGGCAGTATCTCCAGCTATAGAGACCTTTGGCATTCTGCAATTTCGTTACCCCGGCAGTTATGAGGTTATTAGTCGGCCTGTATTCGTGGTCGGAGTCGAACCTGTCAGCCGCGCCCGTGTAGGTCAGTTTTCACAATATCTTTACACCCCCGAAAATCGTAAGCACCCTGAGGATTGCTTTCGCGTGCGGGGCGCTGTTGCTGAGCGTTTTCATCTGGAAATGGAGCATTTGCGACGCCAACAGGAATGGATTAGTCAAGCCCGTTTTCGCAAGTCACCGCCTCTTGCCCCTTTGCCGATGGATAATCAGCCTCACGAACCACCTATACAAAGCTATGACGATTTACCTCCGCCGCCTTCAGCCCCACAATTACCACCTGAATTACGCGAGCCTTCCGGTATTGTGCTCGGATATAGTATTGCCACATATCGCAAACCGGATGCTCACCTTAACGACATCGAGAAGGATGTGTTCCTGCTACGTCCCGGTGACCGTGTAACGCTCATGTTATTGACGGCTTTTGATTTGCCCGGGCATGATGGCAGTTATGGCCTGCCGCGACCCGTTGAGGATAGCTTCGCGGTTACGGACTTATTCAAGTCGGAAATGAGCGAATATGACGCCCGTCTGGTGTTCATCCATCTACGGGATATGCAACGGCTACGCGGTATGGCCAACCGCGCCAAGACCCTCTATATCAAGCTGCGAAACTATTGCCAGGATGCTATCGAAGCAGTTCGCCTGCTAAGTGATAGTGACGCTTTCCCACCTCAAAGCTTTGTAGTGCAAACCTGGGAGCAACGGCAGGGCTCCTTATTAGCCGCTATCGCTATCGAGCGGGGTATTCTCAACGTCCTGCTATTCCTGATTATTGCTGTGGCTGGATTTGGTATCCTGGCCATTTTCTATACCATCGTTGTCGAAAAAACGCGCGATATAGGCATCTTGAAAGCGTTAGGCGCGTCCCACAGCGGAGTATTAGGGTTGTTTATCGGATACGGTCTGTTTCTTGGCCTGGTGGGCGCCGGTCTGGGAACGGTTCTGGGCGTTACAATCACGATATACATCAACGAAATTGAGCAGGTCATTGCCCGCTTGACCGGCCAGGAAGTGTTCAACCGCAGTGTCTATTATTTCGACCAGATACCGACCGATTTACAGACGGACATGGTGTTGCTGGTAAATGCCGGTGCTATCGCTATCGCGGTTCTGGCCAGCGTGTACCCTGCCCTGCGAGCGGCCTGGTTGCATCCGGCTCGGGCAGTACGCTGGGAATAAGCGGGAAAGGCACCCCTACCATCTCGGTTCAAAACGCCCTCAACCGAGAAGCGAAACAGGCCCCCATGGGGTTCTGCGATGCTTTTATATGGCTCTTATCATCACCGTATAGTCCTACAGTCCAATGGCGGGCAAGAGCACGGAAGCATTTCCGCGCTGTCGGCGCTGGCTAGTCGCACACCAAAAAGACTCGCCTGAATAAACGGTACCATCGCTAATTCGGAATTCGACCGAGGCAAGCGTCGAAAAGGTAGGCCACCAAGTCCGCCCAATACTGCTTTATTGGAGTGCGACCTGGCGAGAACGCTTGCAAGCAGCAATTGGTTTGCCTCTTAGCAGAGGCTGGACTACCTGCTCTTTGTTTCGGCTGTTAGAATGCTATTGGCTACTTTCCGTGAATGGGAAGCGGCGATGCACAGGCAAATGGTCTTCGGAATCTCAACGAAAGAAGGTTCTGCGACCGATACCGTGCCGCTAGGGATGACCGGAATCGTCGGGCTCGCCAGTGTGTTTGTTCTCGCCCTGGAGCTAAAGAGCCATGGCTGAAGCAGCTAGTCGGAACCGAATACTGGCGCGGGGTTTCGTGTTGGTCGTGTCGTTGGCGGTTGTATTGCCGTTCGCAACGGCGGCACCCCTGGTTAAAGACGAGGAAAGCCGAGAGCAGCGTCAAGCCGTGAGCGAAACTGAATTGCGTATCTACACTTCGACGGTATGGGGAACGGCTGAGCAAATCGCTCGCTCCTATTATCGTCCACTCTCGGTGAATCAACTGTTAGCGGCTGCGATGGTGGCTCTGGCAGACGCGGCCGGTCAACCAGTGCCGCCGGAGCTGCGCCATCAACCGGAAAAGTGGTTTGCCGAACGCGAAGCTCTGGCCGAGCTGGTCGAGTTTCGCCGACAGTTAGGCAATCCGGATTCCATACGGGGCCGGGATGCTGTAATTAGCCTCCAGGGAATGTTCCGTATCCTTGATCCCCATTCGGGGTTCATCACGCCAGAAGATCGCAGGAACATGATGAATCTCGAAGCTGTGTCGTTCGGCAGTGGTATCGTTATCGGAGAACGACTCGGAAAAGGGCCTTTTGAGATAAGCGATGTGCGTTTGGGAAGCCCAGCCCATCGTGCGGGGTTATTACCGGGCGACAGAATTTTGAAAATAAACGGCGAGGAGACGGCGAACCTGACCTATGCAGAAATTCAGGCACGGCTGAACGGCGACGGCCAGCGGGTGAGCAATAAGCTTCTTTTAGCCATCGAGCGACGCGGCACCAAAAATGTGTTCGAGTTGGAACTGCCCTGTGAAACTTATGTCGAGGAAACCGTCCTGGGATATCGCCGGACCAGCGGACAGGATTGGGATTACTGGCTGGATCGTGGCAAGCGGATCGCTTATGTTCGCCTGACAGAGATTCGGAGTGACACCCCGGCCAGGTTGCAAACGGTGCTGAGCGATCTGCAGCGAGCTGGTTTGCGTGCACTGATACTCGACCTGCGAGATTGTCCCGGAGGAATGCTGACGGCGGCGGTCCGAATTGCGGACCTGCTTTTACCGGAAGGGCCGATCTGCGTCGTGAAATACCGCGAGGGCACGTTCGACCCCACCGGTCGCGCACAACCGCATCAGCAGGAATACGTAAGCACCCGCGAGGGTAGTTACACCGATTTCCCTTTAGTCGTGCTCATCGGGCCACAGACGCGAGGGGGCGGAGAGTTGATCGCTGCTGCAATTCAGGATAACCATCGCGGCATTCTCGTCGGGGAGCGTACCTACGGCAAAGCGAGTGTACAGCAAAGTTTACCGCTCTTGCAGCCGGTGGGCGAATATCAGGAGATCAAGCTTACGGTGGGTTTGTTCATTCGTCCCAGTGGCAAAAATATGCACCGTTTCGTGGGGAATGCTGAACCGGCAGAATGGGGAGTGCAACCCGACTCCGGTTACGAGATCCGACTGTCTTCGGAATTGCATCAGAAACTGAACCGGGCCCGGCATGAGCGTGCCCTGCGCAGTCCCAACAGCCAGATAGCGTTGCCCCTGGAAGATGTCAAGGAAGATGCGGTTCTGTTTATGGCTCTGCAATCATTAGAACATGCGAAAGGCAACGCACCCGCTCAGCCAAAGTAGGTTGACCAGCGCGGAACAGTATTCCGTGTGCCCTGCCCGCTGAACAAAACCACCGACGAGCGCTCTGGGAGCCGCGATTTTATTCTGATTCCACTCGAACGCCGAGTTGGCGGAGTTCGGCGATCTGCTGCTTGCCAGTTGCGGAAAGCGGGTTGCCTGCCAGGTACACTCGCAGAAAAGGAACAATCCTTCGGGGCCCGGCAGCGTCTTTGCGACATGCTTCGACCAGCGGCGTCAGATGTTCGATCCGGTTGCGCTCCAAAATGAGCAAACGCAATTCGGGCAGGTCAGCCACCGCCTTGATGTCGCTGATCGCATTGTCAGAAGCGCTGAGCGTGTTCAGTCGGGTGAGCTTGCTAATCGGGCCAAGATCGGTTACCTGATTCCTGCTGATGTCGAGCGTGACGAGTTTTGGAAGACCGGCCAGCGGCGAAATATCGCGGATTTGGTTATTCGCCAGATAAAGAGCACTCAGCGAAGTCAGGGAAGCGAGCGGGCGAAGGTCGGAAATCTGGTTGCCAGTGAGGTTCAGATACTGCAAAGCAGGCACTTTCGCCAACGGCGTCAGGTCGCTGATACGGTTATGCGACAGATCGAGCGATTGCAATTTTTCCAGCCCGGCCAGTGGTGCCAGGCTCTCGACTTGATTGTGGGCGAGATTGAGCAAGCTGAGGTTGCGGCATTTCTCCAGCCCAGCCAGACTGCGTATGGAGCGATTCTTAGCCTCCAAAATGTGAACGTTGGCCAGCAGTTGTTCGGTCAGCTGGCCTTTTGCTTCGGGCAAGACGCTGCGTACAGCACTCTCCAGCTGACCGTCTGCAAACAGCTCCGGTTTTCCCTGAGCCAATACGACCACCGTGCCGACAAGGAAAACAACAACTGCTTTCAGACCGAGCGTGTTTCTCGGACGCCCCATCGCTCCACCCCCACAAAGACCGAGGCCGATAGACCGACTGTTCGAATGATTTGCCCAGCCAAGGCATATCGAGTCATCTGCATCGGGTTTGCGAGTCTTGAAAATTTGCCTTTGGGCGGGTTGCCTAACCGAAGCACATTCCGGGTCGGGGCCATTCATGGCTGACTCGGTTAAGAATGCCCCTGCCAGATTTGTCTGTTTCAGAACTCGCCGTCCTGGGCATCGTTCAGCAAACCATCAGGCACAAGTCTTCGCTCGACTCTTCCGGGGAACGGCAAACATCCGACGCATCTTGGCGAGTAGCGTCAGGCTGGGCTGCCTTCAGTTCGGCACGGATTATTTTCACGCTGTCCGGGGCTTCTATGCCGATCTTCACTTGACTACCGCGCACTTCCAGGACGGTAACGATAATCTCATGGCCGATGACCAGCTTTTCCCCAGGTTTGCGAGACAGCACCAGCATGGCATTTCCTCCTGGAAGCAACCCTTGTGCGGAGAACAGGCTAGCAAAGTTCATACCACACGAAAAATTTTCTGGCACGGAATACGCTAGTCCATTACTGGCAAGCACTTGTGAATTCGACTTCCTATTCCCGCAGAATGTGGATCATTGCCATTGTTGCAGAAGGAAAGGCTGCTGGTTTCCGAATCTTGCGCAAGATTGCGCTTTACCAGCGCTATATTGGCTGCCAGAATAGTAAGAGACGGGGCTGAAATCATAGCTAAGGCCTTGGGGCGAGCAGGTCCTTCGCACAAATGAAGCAGTTGAGCCAGATGGAGCATTCCTATGCCAGTGTCACAACATAGCGGTAGGCACGGCGATGTGCCGTCGAAATTGGCGATAGCAGCGGTTCTTGCGATGTTCATTCCTTGTGTGGCGTATAGCGAATATGTTTTCTTGCGAGATGGGACAGTGCTGCGCGGGCGGGTGTATCGTGAGGGCCAGTTGCACCGTGATCCAGCCAGCGGCAATCTCGTCTGGCTTGCCGATACCCAGGGATTTTATCTGGTGGCTGACGGGGCTCGTCGCATCGCCTTTAGCCAGAAAAACGTGCACCTGGCCTTGCCGGATTCCCAGCCGTCATCCGGACAGCAAGGGTTTCGCTTCCCTCGTCAACTGAACGTTTTCGGTTTTTCGCCAGCACTCAATCGCGTACCGGCGTTTACCGAGATTGGGCCGTGGATCGCCAGTGAGCGACCGCAGGTTAACGGCAGTCGCGTGCTCAAGGGAGAATTCTTGCCCGGCTTGACCCAGCGAGTTCAGTACATCACCTCGGTAACGCCCGAAGCAATCCAAGCAGCGACCACCGAAATGCGCTGGACTGCTTCTTACCGTCCGGATGAATTTGATCGGGCAACCTTGCTTTCCATCCTGCGGCACCATTTGCGTAGTCGTAAGCCCACGCCGTCAGCCTGGGAGCAAGGGCTGAGTTTGTTCCGCTATTGTCTGCAAACCGGCTGGCTCGAAGAAGCGGAAGCAGAACTGGCGAACCTTCGCAATTTGCCCGAGGCAAATACGGAAACGCTGGTCGAGCTGGAACAACAACTTCGCCAGGCCCAGGCAGATCGAATCGCGCAGCGATTAGAATGGGCTTATGCCGGCGGCCAGTATCGTGCTGTCGAAGAGTTGCTGGGACATTTTCCCTCGGCTTACGCTTCGGAAAAGGCCCTGCGGCAGGCGCGAACCATTCAGGTCAAGTTGCAGGAACGCCGCCAGCAACTGGAAACCACCAGACGCCTGTTGGAAAGTGTCCGCCAGGCTGCTCCCCACTTTTTGCCGGAAGCTGTGCAGGAAATATCCGCTTACTTGAACCTGGATACATGCAGCCGGCTCGATGCCTTCCGACGCCTCGCTTTGCAGGAAGAACGGTTGCGTCAACAGGGCAAAAGTCCACAATTGACCGCGGAACAGTTGCTGGCTTTAGCGGTGAGCGGGTGGACAGTGGGCGATCGTCTGGCTGAAGCTAACCTGGAGACTGCTGAACAACTGTGGCGCGACCGCCAAATGGTGCAGCAAATTCTCCTGCAAGACCACCCGCGGGAACGGCTAGCGCTGATGGAAAAGCTCCGCAATATGCGTTCTCAGGACCTGGATTTGCTGGTGCAAATGCTGCGAGAGTTGCCCCCGCCGCGGGTGGAAAGCAATCCGCCAGTACAACCGACCTGGCTGACGACCCTCGATGGCCAACGGCAGCGCTATCTGGTACAGGTGCCGCTCGAGTATCACCCACACCGACGCTATCCGGTTTTGCTGGTGTTGCCGGACGCCGGGGAGGATACTCGTCAGGCTATCGAGCCGTGGCGCAAAGCAGCACAGGAGCGCGGTTACATCCTTGTGAGTGTGCCATGGGCAGGCCCGGTGCAGAGCAGCTATCGGTGGAGCGCCGCTGAGCAAGTACCGGTGCTGACAGTGTTGCGCGACCTGCGCAGGCGATTCGCAGTAGATGCGTCACGGCTATTTGTCTTCGGCATGGGGGAGGGTGGCTCGCTGGCATTCGATCTGGGCATGTCGCACCCGGATTTGTTCGCTGGAGTTGTGGTCATGAGTGGTCGCCCTGGACCGCATCAAGGCACCTATTGGACGAATGGGCAATACTTGCCGTTTTATGTGGTCGAAGGAGAAATGGATGGCCCGAAACGGGATGGTAGTCCTCCGGCCAACGAAGGCCCGGCACAATGGCGTGCTCTGTTCCGTAACTGGGTGCAGGCTGGCTTTCCCAGTTTGTACATCGAGTACGACGGTCGCGGTCGAGAATTCTTTGCGGGAGAGATTCCGGATATTTTCGAGTGGATGCGTCGCAAGCAACGCCACGCTACTCCGCCGGAGCTTGGTCGGCCACAAATTTTGGGAGCTTACGGCAACCGCGATTTTGTGGGTATCCGCCCCGAAGATGACCGCTTTTACTGGCTCAGCCTGCCCAACGCTCCGGGAAAACATCGTCTGGCAGCGCAAGCCGGCCAGGGTAATCGCATTCAAATCGCTACCAGCCCCAACGTTCGCCGACTCCATGTCTGGCTCAACAGCGACCTGGTAGATTTCAACCAGCCGGTTCGCGTGCATCTCGTCTCGGCCCAGAAAGTCTGGCAAGTGCAGGTACAGCCGGACCTCCGCGTGTTGCTCGAAGACTTTTATCAGCGGGGCGACCCGGAGCAACTCTTTGTGGCGCGGCTAGAATTGGAGTGGTGATGCCCGATGTCCCGGAGTCGCCGGGATCACTTCCGGCCAGCAAAAATCAAGAGAATCTACCGTTGCTGACTCAACTCACCTGAACCCGGTGGTCTTGGACCGATTACACAATGGCCAGCGAACCCACACAGAATCATTCCCCTGTTGGTCGGTCGCGGCTGACGTGGGGCGCCTTATTGCGGCGCAGCCTCGTTTATTTCGCCTTGCTTTACCTCACGATGCTGGGCTTGCTCATGCTGCTGGAAGGCACCTTGATTTTTCGACCCACCCGTGCCGAAGAAGAGTGGTTCGATCGCCCTGGCTTTGATAAACAGGATGTCTGGTTGGACCTGGAATCCGGTGAACGTATTCACGCCTGGTGGTGTCCATTAGCGAGTGCTTCCTGGTTTGTGCTCTATTGTCACGGTAACGCCGGGAACCTGAGTTTCCGCAGCGGAACGATCGAACGGTGGCAAAACAGAGTTGGTGCTTCTGTGCTCATTTTCGATTATCCCGGCTACGGGCACAGCTCTGGCCGGCCTAACGAAAAGAATTGCTATGCTTCAGGTCTGGCGGCGTATCGCTGGCTCTGCGAACAGGGAGTCGCCGCAGAACGAATCGTTTTGTTTGGAGAATCCCTGGGTGGCGGCGTGGCTGTCGAACTCGCTGTCCACCAGCCCCATGCTGCTTTGGTCTTGCTGGCGACTTTTACCTCCATTCCGGAGCTGGCACAAGAGATATTTCCTTTCGTGCCGGCACGGTGGTTATGCCGAACACGTTTCGATAACCTGAGTAAACTCCGTCAATACACCGGACCGCTCCTGCTCATCCACGGCGAGAACGACACGCTGGTTCCGCCACATCACAGTCAGCGCTTATTCGATGCCTGCCCAAGCCAGCGGAAAAAATTGTTGCTGGTATCGGGCCACGATCATAACTCGGTCGGTTTTGCTGCCATTTACGGCGGAATTCGAGCGTTCCTCGACAACATCCACCCCGCAACTTCTCATGAAGCACATCCCAACTAACAGCTGGACATTAGTCCCGGAGCGGCGACCATGGACGCGAGCAAACGAGAAAAACTTTTGCAGGATGTCGAAAATTTTTGCGAAGCCATACGACCCATCGAAGAGTTGTGCTATCTTGAGCATCGTTACAACGACCAGGTAATTCCGTTGGCAAAAAAGTACAATTTGCTCGGCATGCCGGTGCCGGAGGAGTACGGAGGTCGCGGTGCGGATGCGGTAACCTATGCCCTGGCCCTGGCCCGCATCAATCGTGAAGGCACTGGAGTGCGGACGTTTTTTTCCGGGCACACTTCGATTGGTCAGATGCCGGTCGTCTATTTCGGTACGCCCGAGCAAAAGGAACGGTTTTTACCAGCTTCGTGCCGCGGAGAACGTATCTTCGCCTTCGCTTTGACCGAACCGGATGCTGGAAGTAATCCCCGGGAAATGACCAGCACCTGGCGTCGCGAAGGAAACCATTACGTCCTCAACGGAGTGAAATACCTCATCTCCAATGGCGGTATCGCCAATGTGCTGGTTACCTTCGCCTATCCGGAAATGCCAGCAACAAAATCCGAAACTACGGCTACCCACACGCGGGAACAAGAAGGCGACCAAGCCCGGAAGATCAGCGCGTTTCTTGTGGAGACCGACGGCCCCGGGATTAGCCGCGAAGAGTTACCGGCCAAGATGGGTATGCCCACCTGCAGTACGGCCATGCTGGAATTCCGCGATTACCGCATCCCTTCGGCCAATCTGCTCGGCCGTGAAGGAGACGGTTTTCGCATTGCCATGACGACGCTGGTAAGCGGCCGCCTAAGCGTGGCGGCGGGATGTCTGGGCGTGATAGAAGATTGCCTGGTTGAGAGCCTTCGTTTCGCCCGTGAACGGCAGCAGCATGGTAAGCCCATCGGCAAACACCAGCTAATTCAGCAACACTTGGCCTGGATGGAAACCTGGCGGGCGGCGGTGGAAGCTCTGGTGCTCCGCGCGGCTGAGGCCAAGCAACGCTGGGAGGAAGCCCGGCAACAGGCCGGTACTGACTCTGACCGAAATGATTCGGTACGGGCTCTGTACGCCGAAGCTGATCGTCTCGCCGCTATTGCCAAATTCTTCGCATCCCATGCGGCCTGGGAAGTCGCTGACCGCGCCGTTCAGGTGTTCGGCGGGCGTGGCTGGTCGGACCTGTTTCGACCAGGCCGACATCTCAAAGACGTTCGCGTCTGCCGCATTTACGAGGGTACGGATGAGATTCTCCAGCTGAAGATCGCTGCCAGCTTGCTGGGCAAAGAGTTCGAGGCCTACCGCTGATTGCTATCGCGTGGTGCGGTTCCAGTAGATGCGAACGTTTCCGGTAAAGCGACCCACGGCCACGAGATCGGGGCGACCGTCACCGTTCAGGTCGCCTACTGCCAGGTCTTCGGTGGCGACTCCCCCATTGTCCACCATTTCCCGCTGCCATTTTTGGCCCGAGGCATCCAGGCATCGGTAAATCCGCACGCCAGGCCCGATGCGGTCATTGAGCCGATCTCTTACGCCGACAATCACCTCGTCGTTGCCGTCACCGTCGAGGTCAGCGCACCAAACAGCATGCCCCCAACGCAATTCCTCGTCAATGACCATCCGCTGCCAGGGAACTTTTGAGACTTCCGCCGTCGGCGTGTAAATCACTACCTGATGCCCATGCCACGGTTCAATCGTGGCCACGAACTGCCGACCGTTTTTCAACCTTCCGGCCCGTACTTCGCTGGCGCCGCGGTTGGTGTGAGGTCGTTCCTGGTTGCCCACACCCAGCAGCAGGCGTTGCCAGGCATTGGAGGACTCTCGCCGAAGCCAGCTAACACCTTCGTAACTGGCGACCAGAATATCCGGCCGGCCATCGGCATCGAGATCCGTGATGTGAAAATTGTGGGCGACATGCAGGGAAGCGTCGAGCGTCTCCGGCACCCAGCGGTCGCGCCGTGGGTCTTTGGGAATCCGGTACGCTGTGATTCGCAGCGGCGCGTCCATCCAGTTTTTCTCACGCGTGGCATTGCGACCCATGAGCGGCACGCTGATCAATTGCGGCTTCCCCTCACCCAGCACGTCGGCGAAACGAATGCGATGTATGGTCGGCTCGGTGTCTATCGGGTACAGCTCAAAAGGCTGGTAGGGCGATTCGGTTTGCCGTAACCATTGCAAGGTTCCGCCAGAACGGGTGTCGAAAGGACGCCAGTCGGCACCGAGAGCGAAGTCCAATCGGCCATCGCCGTCAATGTCGTGAGCGGCGATGCACACGTTGTCTGGTTTCGTGCCGCCTCGCAAGATGTAGTGCATTTTCCAGTTCGGGTTTTCAAACCAGATCACCCGCTGCGTGTCCACCACGACGATATCCAGTCGCTGGTCGCCATTAACGTCGGCAAGCAGGACGGCATAGCCGACCTTCAAGGAACGGTCGATCTCCTGAACTTCGAATTGCAGCGTCGGCGTGAGAGGTTCTGCTGAGCTTGCGCCGTCGGCCAAACATGCTGCCACCACGATGAGCAAACCACCCAGCACACAAGCACATGGTACGCATCGTTGCACCTTTGCACCTCCTTTTTCGAGCGGACTAGTCGCGGTTAGTCTGGTTGCGAGGCTCTACGGTTGTGCATTCGGCACAGCCACTTGCTGGGGTATCGCACCAGACCCTCTGGCCTGCGACATAGACCTGTTTCACTGCCAAATTGGAGTCGAGCACTACGAGGTCGGCCAGCTTATTGACTTCCAGGCTTCCCAGACGGTCTGCCCAGCCAATAATCCTGGCCGGGGTGAGCGTGGCCAGGCGGATAACTTCCCAGATAGGCCGACCGGTCAAACGCATAAAGGTCCTCACCATCCAGTCCATTCCGCGAACACTGGACGCCAGACCCATGCCGTCGAGTGTCAATGCCACTCCATTGCGCACCTGAAACGGTTCACCGCCATCTTGCGGCCCGAACCGGTACTCGCCATCGGGCATGTCCAGTGCCCGATTGCAATCGGTGACCAGAGCCAATCGGTCTGGTCCTTTGCACTTCAGCGCCAGCAGGAGCAAATCGCCGGAAAGGTGCACCCCATCCGCGATGACTTCTGTGGTCAGTTCGTCCAGGAGCAAAGTGGCTTCCAGCACTCCACCACGCATGGGAAACGGCTGGGTTCGCCGGAGTTTGGTCTTATCCGACATGGCGCAGAACAAATGATCCACATGCCGCGCTCCCCACCGCACTGCTTCCATCACCTGCGTCGCTGTGGCCTGGGAATGGCCAATGTTGACTCGAATACCGCGCTCGATACAGGCACGGGTGAAGGCTTCCGCACCGGCTAACTCGGGCGCCATGGAAGCAGTAACGATCACGTCGGCATATTCGAGAAACGCATTGTATTCGTCCGGTTGAGGCAATCGCAAAGGCGCGGCGGGATGGCAACCGCGTGCCTCTGCCGAAAAATAAGGCCCGTAGAAATGCACACCCAGAACACGCAGTCCCGTCTTCTGCGGGCAGTTTTGGTAACGCCGGCACAACTCCAGCACCGTCAAAATCTGCTCCTTCCAGGCCACACTCGTCGTTGCCAGTAAAGCCGTGGTACCGTGGCGCAGATGAGCCTGGCAAGCGGTGAACCAGGCTGATTCGGTGCCATCCATAAAATCGGCCCCGGCACCACCATGCACATGCAGATCAACAAATCCCGGGGCGATCCAGCCATCCGTTACCTCAACGGTACTATCCGCATCGGCGGCGGAACCAGGCCCGCTACCAACCGCGGCGATACGCTCGCCGATCGTCAGCAGGTGGCCATCTTCCAGTATGCCGTCCGGCAGGATTAGCCGACCGCGAAATAACTGGCGTATCGGCCTCGCTTCAGCGACGCCCTGGGCTAGTTGCTTCACTTTCCCTCCCGTTGTGATTCAAGCGTTTCTGGCAAAGAGCTGGATTCGGTTGATGCCCTGCTGGGCCAATTCGATTAGCCCCAGAGCAGGCGGCGATCAAGCAGCGCCCTACCGCGATTGTGCCACCGTCTTTGTTTACTTCCGCTGTTACTGATGCCATTCGCCGATAAACGGCTTGTAAAAGCTTTTCCATTCGCGTTCATACCAGACCGGCATCGAGGGAAAACCTTCCTGACCGAGAGCATCCACAGCCACGATGTGATACCGGCGAGTGGCTTTCCCCGCGGTGGGATCGGTAAAGGTTGTTGCGTTGATCGGTTCCGGGGTCAGACGTGTAATCGGTGGGGCACCGAAACGACTATCGAGCCGATAGACACGATAACCCTTCAGGTCGGCTTCGGGATTTTTGGCCCATTTCAAGTCGCACTGTCCGTTCCGTTCACGGCTAAAAACCCACTGTGGCGGTGAGGGGATGGTGAGAAAATAAGGTGACGGCCCACTGACAGTTCCCAGAGCATTGACCGCGCGCACACGGTAAGCATAAACCGCCCACGGATAGGGTTTGCCTTCGGGGTCAATTTCCTCCTTGTAAAATCGGCGTTCCCATAACGAGGAGCCGGAGATCGTCTGCGGTTTGCTGAGGTCCACGCGGTCGGTGAAACGGGTGGAAGTGACCGGCGTGGCCGTCAGCCTTTCAAACGGGCCAATTCGCCGGATGGCTCCTACCGAAGTCGTCGCGAGCGGGGCGACCGCTTTCTTGAGTCGTACCATCTGATCGTCGCTGAGCACCTCCACGATGGCTCGTTCGACGTAATAACCCACGACATCTTCGCTTTGTGCAGGCGGCGACCAGCTAATTTCGACTTCCTGGGCGTTGCGCACCGACACCACTACATCCTCAACGATGCGTGGCTGCGTGCGGGCCCGATTGCTTTCAGGCACCGGCCCACCAGCGGGCTTATCAGTAACGGCTTCTCCGCGGACGTAATAATAGTAAACCCGTCCTCGTTCCAGGCCTCGGTCTTCGTAACGGTTTTGCTGACCTGGAACCGCGGCGATACGGCGATAGTTGCTCAGCCAGGGCTGATTGCCCTCACCTCGATAGATTGCCCACTGCGCTGGCGGCTGGCCTTCGTGGTTCCAGGTTAGGACCGCAGAATCCGTTTGGGTTCGCACGCGTAACGTTGTGGTAGGACGCCACAGGCTTTCCGGTGTCGGTTTGGCGTAGCAGTAGGTCCAGATTTGTTGCTCGGCGGGACCATGCGGTGGATGGGTACGGTTTTCTAAAATGGCCAGGCCATGGTCGGGCAAAAAGGTCAGCAAGCGAGCACGGTTGCCGCTCGGATCAGGTTCGCGCGGCGGATTCATCTTGGTCCACTGCCGTTTGCCTGTGTCGAAAACCCAGGTTTCCAAACGCGATTTTGCTTCCTCGCCTTTGCCCTCGCTGACTTTGACAACGGCGATAATTACGTGATTGACGCTGTCATAGGTAAGGACGGCATCGTTGCGGTCGGTGGGCGGCAACCGCTCCGGTTTCAAATCGAGCCAGCGGTTGGCTACCAGGTCATAGGCCCACGTGTGCGGATCGTCGCTGAATTGCGAGCCGAAAAGTATGTGCAGCTTGCGAGCACTATCGTAAGCCAGATTACCACCGCTGCGGAAAGGAGGTTGTTCCGGAGGACGCTGCCAGGTCCAGGTATTGGTGTATGGATCGTAAACCAGCGTACCTTCGCTGTTGCCTTCGCCCCCGAAAAGCACGATGACTTCGTGATGACTATCCCAGGAAGCGCAACGCAACGGACTGACCCGCGGTTCAGGGCAAGGCCGCATGTCACGCCAGCGATTCGCCGCCAGGTCATACGTCCAGACACTGGAGTTTTTCAGGTAAATCTCCCGGAACCATTGCCAGCCATGACTGCCGCTGAATGCCGGGAAACGAACAAATCGGCGAGCTGAGAGGTCAAAAACATTCTGCTGAGCACAGCACACACCGGGGGGCGAGTCATTCGGTTCTTTAAGCGTCCATCGGGCCGCGACTGGATCGAAAGTCCAGGTTTCGCTGTGCTGCTCGCCTCCGCCGCCTTGATTGTGCCCGCCCCAGCGAATGAGCAGCTTGCTAAACGGATCATAGGCCCACGATGCCTCGTAGCCCAAACGCGGCGACGGTGGGCCATCCGGCAGTGGGCTACGTTTGACCCAGGTATTTGCCGGTTGGGTCAGCGGTTCTCCCGCAAACACTCCCACCAGCACGGGAAAAACACTCGTCAGACTCGCAAGCAGGCAAAAGATTCTCACTCGTCGCATGGCACGCCCCCCTGGTGAGTTACCGCGTACAGAGTCCTGGCACGGACTTTCGACAGCTTATGCAAAACAACTTGCAAAGGCGACCCGCTCGGGCATCTGCTATCTGTAAACCCTGTTCGTGTGGGCAGCCCCGATTAGCAGCAACTACGACGCCAGTTTTGCCAGCAAGTGCGAAAAATCGAAGTTTCCCCCTTGTCAGGTTCGTAAACTAACTGCATAGCACAAGGGCGATGCACTTGCCCTCGGGGCCACGGGAGGAGGATATGGATCATTTGCATGAAGGCTGACGCCGCCTGGCATGCGCTCAGGAGCCTATAAGGCGTTACGACTCAACTCCACAGCTTTGCCAACGGGGGGAGAAACCGCACATGCCAACGCGACGTACTGCCGATTTGCCTTTACACCACGGAGAAGCACCTGCCTGGTTATTCCGTCGCATGGTAGAAATGGCCGGTGCAATTACGGCGATAATCGTAAGGGAGTATGGCCCGGCGGAGATGTTGCGGCGGTTGAGCGATCCGTTCTGGTTTCAGGCCTTTGGCTGCGTGCTCGGCTTCGACTGGCACTCCAGCGGAGTTACCACCACGGTGCTGGCTGCGTTGAAGGAAGCTTGCGGTCGGAGTGGCAGCGATTTGGGTATCGTCGTTTGCGGTGGCAAAGGAGCACTGGCTCGCAAAACACCCGACGAGATTCGCCGCATTTGCGATAAGACAGGCGATCCGGCGGATTCCCTGATCTACGCCAGTCGTATGGCAGCCAAAGTGGATAGCGCTGCCGTTCAGGACAACTACGAGTTGTACCATCACTGCTTCCTGTTCGTTCCCGGCCAGCCGGTTTGGGCAGTGATACAGCAAGGCATGGACACGCGTAAGCGCTATGCCCGCCGCTATCACTGGCTTTCCGAGGTGATGCCGAGCTTCGTCAACGAGCCTCACGCCGCTGTGGTGTGTGATAAACGCGGACAAGTTCTCAATCTCGTCGCCAGGGAGGCTGAGCGCCACCGCAACGCATTGACCGCTCTGTCTCGAGAACATCCCGATCGCATTCTGCGTGAAGTTCGTAAGCTTCTAGCGCAGTTGGAAAAATTGCCGCTCTATTCCGACCGATCTCAGGTTTCCGTGTCCGAGCAGCAAAATGGGTTACGTCTGCCAGCACGTCATCGCTTGTCGGCGCGTGATCTCAATCCCAACACCTTGCGGAAGGTGCTGACCCATACTTACGAATGCCAGGCTGCTGAGTTTGAACAACTCCTCGGCGAAGCCAACCTGGGGCCTGCAGCCTTACGAAGTCTTAGCCTGCTGGCCGAATTGATTTATCATGCCCCAGCCAGTCACCGTGATCCCGCGGCGTACAGCTTTGCCCATGGTGGAAAAGACGGCCACCCGTACCCGGTCAATCGCCGACTTTACGATGAAAATATCCAGCGTTTACGCCGCTGGGTGGAGCTGGCTCGTATCGGCCGAGAGGAAAAACTCGAAGCCCTCCGCGCTCTGGCGAGATTCCTGGAAAAGGTGGGCCTTACAGAAGTTAGTAAACCCACCTGATTTTCTCGTGGCTGTTGGCTCGAAAATAACATTGCGCCTGGTGCCCGCAGGCGACGAAACAGCAGTTATTCGCCACAGCCGGTGGCATGACTCCTGCTTAGACGGTTAAAGCGGCCTGTCCGGCGTGGCTCGATTCCTATCTTGCCGGCCAACATGAGCAAGACTACGTGTGTCCCGTCGTGCCGCGAGGCTACGAACTTAGTTCGCCGACTTTGAATCGGACATACCGGCGCAGGACGATGCTATTTTCCTTGGCCAGCTGGCCAATGGTCTTGGTGTCGTCCTTGAAAAACTTTTGTTCGAGCAAAACGTTTTCGCTCAACCAGGTGCGAAGCTTGCCCTCGGCAATTTTCTCGACGATCTGCGGTGGTTTGCCGGTCTGCTCTGCCTGAGTGCGGGCGATTTGCTTTTCCCGTTCCATTACACTCGCGGGTACCTCTTCCCGACTCAACGCCACAGGTTGCATGGCAGTAATGTGCATGGCGATGTCTTTGAGAATCTCGGGATTTTTGGGCGTGCCTTCTGCCTGCACAATGGTGGCCACGCTGCCGTTGAAATGCAGATATCCTCCAACCTGTCCCCCTTGCAATCGGGCAAAGCGGACGATGCGCATATTCTCGCGGATAATCCCGATGGTTTCTTCCAGGCGATCTCGAACCGTTCGCCCTTCGCCGCCAATGTAAGGTTGTTGCAATAACTCTTCGACCGAGCCGGGCAACTGTGCCACTAAAGCGACATGCCGAGCCAGGTCATTGGCCAGCTGAATGAACGGGTCGCTTTTGACCACAGGAGCGGTTTCACAGCGCACTTCCACAATGGCCGCCACCCCGGCCGCTGGGTCCACGTACATGCCGATACGCCCTTCCGCGGTTTCGCGTTCGGCCTTTTTGCTGCTGATCGCTTTATTTTGCTCCCGCAAAATCTGGATAGCTTTCTGAAAATCGCCGCCAGCCTTCTCCAGGGCGGCTTTGCAATCCATCATGGGAGCGTTTGTCATGTTGCGAAGTTTCATCACATCCGCTGCGCTAATGCTAGCCATGTCCTGCTCCTGTAGCGGTCACCGACGCCGGCGTGCAAGCTCGTTGCCCGACGCGGCCGGTGTTTAGTTCACCAATACTCGCCAGGATCGGCCGATTGTCTCCAGCAACCGACAACGGCCCAATCTGCTTACGATGCTGCCTCCACGGGCACCGACTCTATCGGCGGCGCTACCAACTCCGGTTGCGGTGCGGCTTCGGCTTTTTCCCGGAATTCCGGTGGCAAGGAGGCCTTTCCTTCCAGAATGGCCTGCGACAATTTGCCGACAATCAATTCTATTGACCGAATGCTGTCATCGTTTCCAGGAATAGGCAGGTCCACCAGGTCCGGGTCGCCGTCAGTATCAATGAGGGCCACCGTGATTACCCCCACCTTGCGCGCCTCAGCAACCGCAGTGTGTTCACGGGTCGGGTCCACGATGACCAGGGCATCGGGCAGACGTTCCATCGTTCGGATGCCGCGCAAGTTCCTTTCGATTTTCCGCTTTTCTCGCAAAAGTGAGGAAATCATCTTTTTGCTATAGGTGAAAATCTGCCCGCTGCGTTCGAGTTCTTCCAGTTCCTCCAGCCTCTTAAGCCGGCTGCGGATGGTTTTGAAATTGGTCAACGTGCCGCCTAACCAGCGTTCGTTGACAAACGGCATACCACAGCGAGTCGCCTCGCGTTCGATGATTTCCCGAGCCTGTCGCTTCGTGCCTACGAACAGCACGAGCTTCCCCTCGCTGGCCGTCTTCACCAAAAACCGATAGGCCCGCAGCAATCCCTTCAACGTCTCTCGCAAATCAATGATGTGAATTAACCCACTGCGGCCGTAAATGTACGGCTTCATTTTGGGATTCCATCGGCTGGCTCGGTGGCCATAATGCACGCCGGCGTCAATCAATTCTTTGACCTGCACAATCGCCACGCATCTCTCCTCCGTATGCTTGATGGGTTTGTGATACTCGGCACTTAGCAGCGGCACTGCTCGGCCGGTTTTGAGTCCCGGGATAGCTTGTCTGTTGCGTTCTTCCGGAACCCTGGCAAAAATCAGCGCTGGACGCACCTACCTGCCCGGCAAGCACTGCCTGCCGGATTACCATCACTGGGAATGCTATATCCTACCGAAAACTCGCCAAACGTCAAATGGTTTTAGGACTGGCCTATCTCCAGTTGTGTGGAGGCGCCGAAAAATTGCGGGGGCACCGAGTTTTCCTGCTCGCGGATGCTCAAAAAGGGACGCCCCAATGATATTCGTGGCTTCGAGCTGGGGCCATAGTCTCCGAAAACTCGCATTCGCATATCCAACTGTATTCGCCAAGAGTCGCCCAACTCCAGCAACACGTCCGGCAGGAGACCATAACGCAAGCAAATTTTGGACTGGAATTCCAGTCTTATCTCCGCAGCGGAGCGAATGCTTGCCAACTGAGGGAAATCACCTATAATTGAAATGCCAATGCTGCCGAGGCAGGGAAGCTCAGTCAGGCTATCGGGAAGAGAATTTCATGTGACTGGGCTTGACGGTAGCGGGAGCGTTTTCTACGCTTGGAATTGATGCAGTCAGCTTCTTGGCATGGCGAGATGGATGTCAAGAGCTGACCAGTTTCGGTAAAGCCTGGCGGTTACGGGCGGCAGAACCGGCGGCGGCGCCAGCCGGGTTCATGCTGCCTGCCCGTTGCTAGGTGATGACCCTGGGAGCGTTTGCACCTCTGGTGAGGGCCCTGGTCTTCAAAACCAGTGGGCGCATGGGAAACATGCGCCAGTGGGTTCGATTCCCATACGCTCCCGCCATTTACGGTCGCCTCCAGAAACCGATAGTAAGGCGTTGTCGCCTCGCCTGGACACCAGCGCAGACCGCTCTTCAGCTGCGGGTCTGCCAGCTTGTCGGAGTTGTGTCTGGCTGTCGTGTGCCCGCATGGGCACGACTTACGACCAGGACCTTGAGGGTCTGCATGACTGATACCCAATTACATAGCGCATCTGCTGTCTCCGCGCCGTGCAGTTCGCTACCCGCCCCCGAGGCGGTGGTGGAGGAAGCGGGGATTCGCATTTTCCGCGAACCGATGGTTTATTTGCTCAGTCGGCAGACTATTTCCGAGCAGGAGCTGAACCGTTTTCTGGCTGAGCACGGCATTGCCTGGGAGACGGACACGGAAGTAGCGGCGGAGAAGCTGGTCGAGACAGCCGGCCGAATTTGTTACATGAGTTTCGCCCGCCCTCGTCCTGGTGGCAACGCTGCCTATATCCGTCACATCCTGGAAGCAGGACATGGCTCGGTGCTGGAACACGCGGTGTGGAGTTTTTTATTCGTCGGTGTCAGCCGAGCACTCACCCACGAACTGGTGCGACACCGTGCTGGCTTCGGCTATTCGCAACTGAGCCAGCGTTACGTGGACGAATCGGTGGCGGAATATGTCGAGCCGAAAGTCATTGCCGAAGACCCGGAATTGCATCGGCTCTGGCTGGAGACTATTGCCAGGACGCACCAGGCCTATGTACAATTGGCGGAAAAACTGCTAGAAAAGTATCGCGATGAACCAGATCGCACGCTGCGACGTAAATTAGCTAGACAGGCCGCCCGCAGCGTGTTGCCCAACGCGACGGAAACCAAGATTTTCGTTACCGCCAATGCGCGGGCCTGGCGGCACTTTATCGAAATGCGTGCCAGCCGCTGGGCGGACGTAGAGATTCGGCAACTAGCAGTGAAGGTGTTGCGCTTATTGCAGCAGGAAGCGCCGCACCTGTTCGGCGACTACGAATTACGCCCTTTGCCGGATGGCACCTACGAAGCCATTACCCCGTATCGGAAAGTGTAACCCGAGTGCAGTTGCGGATCGAACCGGCAAGTGGTGCCGGTTGGATCCCAGCGCCAGTGAAGAGGTGAAGAGAGGAGTACCATGAGCACTACCATGCCCGAAACGTTGGAACAGATTCAGGAAGGCATCCTGGAGATGCACCCGAAGGGCTTCGGCTTTTTACGCCAGCCCGGTCGGCGTCTGGAAGGGAGCACCGGCGATGTGTACGTGCCGGCGCCGTTGATCATCAAGTACGGCCTCCGCGAAGGTATGTGGGTGGCCGGGAAATTGATGGAAGGCAACGGTGTCGGCCCACGGCTGGCCACCGTCGAAAGTATCGAGGGTCAGCCGCCGGAAGCTCTCAAACGCCGCGACTTCGACAAACTCACCCCGATCGATCCCAACTACTGGTTGCGGCTGGAAACCGGGCCCCAACCGTTGACCACGCGGGTCATTGACCTGCTTTGCCCCATCGGGAAGGGTCAGCGTGGTCTGATCGTGGCTCCGCCGCGTTCCGGTAAGACGATTCTGTTGCAGCACATTGCCCAGGCCGTCGCCAAGAATCACCCGGAAGTCAAGGTGATGGTGCTGCTGGTGGATGAACGGCCTGAAGAAGTTACGGAGATGAAGCGTTCGATCCCTGGTGATGTCTTCGCTTCCAGCAACGACAACCGCTCGGCCGAGCATATTCGCTTGGCGGAGATGGTGTTCGAGCGTGCCAAGCGGCTGGCGGAAATGGGACACGACGTGTTCCTGTTGCTGGACAGCCTGACCCGTCTGGCACGAGCGTACAACAAGCAGATTGATTCTGGCGGCAAGATTATGTCCGGTGGCCTGGACGTGCGAGCTCTGGAAGTGCCGCGCCGGCTCTTCGGTACTGCACGGGCTTTCGAGGAAGGCGGGTCGCTGACGGTGATCGCTACCTGCCTGGTCGAAACCGGTTCCCGCATGGACGACATCATCTTCGAGGAGTTCAAGGGCACCGGGAACCTCGAAATCGTGCTGGATCGCAAGCTGGCCGAACGCCGTGTCTTCCCGGCCATCAGCATTCCGCAATCCGGTACGCGCAAGGAAGAGCGCTTACTGCCACCGCAGATGTATCAGCAAATCGTGCTGTTGCGGCGAGCACTATCCGCCATGAAGCCGGTCGAGGCGATGGAATTGCTGGTGCAGATGCTGCCCAAGTATCAGACCAACGCCGAATTTCTCGCCCGTGTCGGTGAATTTGCCGCCGCCTCCAGCGAATAATCATCGCCCAAACGGTGGTGGCAGCTTGTCGTCCCGGGTAACGCGATTACCAACGTCCGTACAGGGCAGGTGCAACTCAACACCTGCCCTTTTTTCTCAGGGAGAGCCAGACGGATGCAGCAGACTCTGGTGCTCTTTAAACCTGATGCTTTGCAGCGGCGGCTGGTGGGTACGATCATCAGCCGACTGGAACAAAAAGGCTTGCAGCTGGTGGCGGCGAAACTTCTGCGCCCCGATTTAAGCCTAGCGGAACGGCACTACGCTGTGCATCGGGGCAAACCGTTTTACGAGTCGCTGTTGCGATTCATCACCAGCGGCCCGACACTGGCTATGGTCTGGCAGGGACGCGAGGCTGTGCAGGTGGTGCGGAATTTGCTCGGACCCACCGATGGCAGCAAAGCACCGCCAGGTACGATTCGCGGCGATTTCGCTCTCAGTGTCCAGAACAATCTGGTGCACGCTTCCGACAGCCCGGAGACTGCCGCTCAGGAAATCGCTTTGTGGTTTCGTCCGGAAGAAATTGTTTGCTGGGAACCGTGCGATGTCCGCTGGATCGGGGCCTCCGAATAATGCCGAGCGTGGGTTATCGCCGGCCAACGAGCCCTTCGGAAGCGGCATGTCCGCAGACCACCCGACAAAATCTGCCACGCCGGTAAAAGAGCCGCCCAACCCTTTCTATGCCTTGCTGCTGATTTGCAGCACCGCTTTTGTGGTGACCGGTTTGGCCCTGGCAGTGGTGCCGTGGGATCAGCTGCCCGGCTGGTTGCGGAAGTACGGTTGGCAGCTGGTGCTGGCTGAAATGTCGCTGGTGATCGTAACCGGGCTGGCCAGCATGGCCCTGGATCGCTGGCGGAGCTTGCGGAAATAGTTGCCTGAACACACAATGATCCTGACCCAGCGCGGTCCTGCAATGGAGGTCTGTTTCGGGAGAGCCGACCATGGCACGCCAGACTACCGCCGACCGTGAAGCCATCCGCAAGGAAATCGAAGAACTCCGCCGACTCATCGAATACCACAACTACAAGTACTACGTGGAAAACAATCCGGAAATCTCCGACCTGGAGTTCGACCGGTTGATGGAGCGGTTGAAGAAGCTGGAGGAACAGTACCCCGAGTTTCAATCCCCCGACAGTCCAACGCAGAAGGTAGGCGGTCAGCCGATCGAAGGGTTTCGCCATGTTCGCCACGATCCGCCCATGCTTTCTGTCGAAAACACTTACAGCGAGGCGGAATTGCGGGAATTCGTCGCCCGCGTTCGCCGCATGCTTGGCGAGGAGAAGGTGGAGTTTGTCGTCGAACACAAAATTGACGGCGTTTCCGTAGCGGTAGTGTATGAGGACGGTCGGTTAGCGCTGGGGGCTACCCGTGGCGACGGTGAAACCGGCGACGACATCACGCACAACATCCGCACCGTGCGCGGTCTGCCTTTACGCTTGCGCAGCGAGCAGCACCGACCACCGAAACGGCTGGAAGTTCGCGGCGAAGTGTATATGACCAACGCTGACCTCAACCGCGTCAACGAATTGCAGAAACAGCGGGGCGAACGCACCTTCGCCAATCCCCGCAACGCTGCTGCAGGCAGTCTGAAATTGCTCGATCCGAGAATCTGCGCTGAGCGACGACTCCGGTTTTTCGCCCATTCCGAAGCAGCCACTGATGACCTGCCGGTGCATAATCATGTGGAATTCCTTCATTACGTGCGGGAGTTAGGCCTGCCAGTGGTTCCGTGGGCGGGACCGTTTGCACGGGTCGAGCAGATCATCGAATGGTGCAACGCCCAGCTCGAACGGCGACATGAACTGGAATACGAGACCGACGGGTTTGTGGTGAAAGTCAACGATTTTCGCCAGCGCGAGCAACTCGGTGCCACCAGCAAAGCGCCACGTTGGGCCATCGCTTACAAAATCGAATTGTGGCAGGCCAGCACCCGCATCAAAAGCATTTTCGTTCAGGTCGGCAAGACGGGAGTGCTTACGCCTGTGGCCGAACTCGAACCCGTTCAGATCGCCGGTACTACCGTTTCACGGGTCAGTTTGCACAATGCCGACGAGATCAAACGCAAAGATATTCGTATCGGCGACTGGGTCGTGGTGGAAAAGGCAGGCAAAATCATCCCGCACGTCGTCCGCGTCGAAGCCGAGAAGCGAACCGGCCAGGAAAAGCCCTATCACTTCCCGACACGCTGTCCCGCCTGTCATGAACCGGTGGTGCGCGATGAAGGCGGCGTGTATATCCGCTGCGTCAATCCCAATTGCCCGGCCCAGCTGAAAGAACGCATCATCTTCTGGGCGAGTCGGTCGGCTATGGACATCGAAGGGCTTGGCCCGGCCGTGGTCGAAGCCCTGGTCGATCGCGGACTGGTACGTTCCATCGCTGATTTATATCGCTTGACCCTGGAACAACTCAGCGAGGTGATCCTGACCGAAGGCAGCAAGCAGCGGATCAGCAAGAAGGCCCAAACCATCCTGCAGGGTTTGGAAGCGAGCAAACATCGTGGGCTGGCACGGGTGTTGACTGGCCTGGGTATTCGCCATGTCGGCGAACGCAATGCCCAGCTCCTGGCCGAACATTTCGGCTCCATAGACCGGCTCATGCAGGCCAGCCAGGAAGAGATTGCTCAACTCCCGGGCATCGGCGAGGTGGTGGCGGCGAGCGTCTATGAGTTCTTCCACAGCCCCCAGGGTCGCAAGCTCGTACAGGAACTGAAAGAGCTTGGCGTCAAAATGACCGAACCTCGCAAAGCTGCCGCTACCGGCCCACTTGCCGGCAAGACTATCGTGGTTACCGGCACACTGAAAAACTTTTCCCGCAAGGAAATCGAAGACCTGATTCACCAACTCGGTGGCAAGGCGGCCGGTTCCGTTTCGCGGAACACTGACTTTGTCATTGTCGGCGAGGAACCAGGTAGTAAACTGGAAAAAGCTCGCCAGCTTGGTATCAAGACCATTTCGGAAGAGGAATTCCTGCGCATGATTGGGCATGCGTAAGCTGGCGCGCAAGGAGAGCCGAGAATGAAACCAGTGCGGCTGGTGATGGTCGGAGGCTTTCTGGGGGCGGGAAAGACGACGACCCTGATCTGGTTAGCTCGCCATTACCTCAGCCAGGGACGGCGAGTCGCCTTCGTTGCCAACGATCAGGCGGAGAATCTGGTGGACACATCGTTGTTCCGCACGGTAAGCCCGGCGCGAGAAGTGGCCGGGGGATGTTTCTGTTGCCGACTGGAAGATTTCTTGAAAATTACCGAACGTTTGCGGCTCGAGGATCGGCCTGACCTGATCCTTGCCGAGCCTGTTGGGAGTTGTACGGATCTGGTGGCGACGGTCGTGCAGCCTCTCAAACGCCTGTATCAGAATTGCTACCAGGTCGCCCCATTCGTGGTTTTGACCGACCCCCATCGCGCCGGACGTATCTTGTCGGGAGACCAGTTTGGCGGATTTTCTGCGAAGGTCGCCTACCTCTTCCAGAAGCAACTCGAGGAAGCCGACGCGATTGCGGTCAACAAGTGCGACCTGCTCACACCCACCGAGCGGCAAGACCTTATGGCGGCGCTGCAACGGCATTTTCCGGAAAAACGAATCTTCTTCGTGTCTGCCCGTACCGGCGAAAACATGGACGAACTGGTGCGCTTTCAGGAACAGGACGGCCGCTTCGGTGTTCACGTCGCCGATGTGGATTACGACATTTACGCAGCAGCAGAAGCCGAGCTTGGCTGGCTCAACGTCACCGCCCGGTTATCTTCTCGCCAAGCGTTCATGCCCGATCAGCTGCTCTACAAGCTCATTGCCCGGATACAGGAGCGACTGCAAACCGCGGGAGCCGAAATCGCTCATCTGAAAGGATTGTTGCATACCTCGGCAGGTTTATCTGCTTGCCAGGTGGTGCATCTGACAGGCCAACCGCAATTGACGCGCTCGTCTGTGCAAGCGGTTCAGGAAGCACACTTGGTTCTCAATGCCCGCGTGGCCAGTGATCCGGAAGTCCTCTGGCAAGCGGTTAAGGAATCGGTTGAGCGGACATTGACTGAGCACCAGGTCGAGATCGAATGGCAGACCGTAGAGCGGTTTCGACCAGCCCGACCTGTGCCGGTGATGCGTTTTGCCGAAGCCATCTGAGCGTTGGCCAATGCGAACTGCCCGCGCGGTAACCGTGCCCCCTGCTCTGCCGCCCGTCCCTTGTGGCTGAGCGAAAGATGCTGGAGCAATCTGAGCAAACGACTGCGATGAGGAATTAATCATGCTTGTGTTCGACGCGCATCTTGACGTAGCCTGGAACGCTCTCGACTGGAACCGCGACTACGAGCAACCGCTGGAGGTAATCCGTGCTACTGAAGCGGGAATGACCGGCAAGGGTCGCGGACGCAACACGGTTTGTTTTCCGGAAATGCGCAAAGGGCAAGTGGGTTTGAGCATTATGACCCTATTACCACGTTTGCTCCGCGAAACTATGCCGCCGTTGCAACCGTACCGCTCCATGGTAGCCGCTTATGCGGCCGTCTGTGGTCAGCTCGCGTATTACCAAGCCCAGGTGGAACGTGGAGTGCTTCGCTGGATTCGCAATGTCCAGGAGCTCGACGCCGCCGTCGCCGCCTGGGAGCACGGCGGCTCCGAGAACACGCCGCTTTACTTCATCCTCAGCATGGAAGGGGGCGACGGGGTGCTCTCGCCGGCACAGGTGGAGCAATGGTACGAGCGAGGCTTGCGGATTATCGGCCCGGCTCACTACGGAGTCAGCCCCTATGCTCACGGCACGGGCACCGAAGGAGGATTATTTCCAGCAGGACGTGATTTACTCCGCGAGATGGAACGCATCGGCATGATCCTGGACGTAACGCATCTGGCCGACCAGAGCTTTGCCGAAGCACTGGAAATCTATCATGGCCCGGTGCTCGCCAGTCATCACAATTGTCGGGCGCTGGTACCGCATCAACGTCAACTCACCGACGAGCAAATCCGTCAGCTACTCGAGCGCGACGCTGTGATCGGTGCCGCCTGCGATGCCTGGATGCTTTACCCGAATTGGATACGGGGACAAACCAGTCCGGAAGTCGTCAGCATGGAAGCCATCGTGGACCATATAGACCATGTCTGCCAGCTGGCGGGGAACAGTCGCCACGCTGCCATTGGTAGCGACCTGGATGGCGGCTTCGGTACAGAACAAACTCCGCACGATCTCCAATCCATTGCCGACCTCCAGAAACTGGCGGGGCTATTGCGAAGACGCGGCTACTCCGAAGAGGACATCCGCAATATCTTTTACCGCAATTGGGTACGCTTTTTCCGCAATGCGTGGAGTCGCTCCAGCTAATTGCCTTTCAGTGTGCCCAACAATCGGGTCTGGTGTTCCGCATGACTTTTGACTACCAACGCCGGCGTCAAAGCGTGCTGGGGCGATTGCCCGAACCGGCCGACGGTTTACTGGTCGTAGGCGTCGCTAATGTTCGCTATTTAACCGGTTTCACCGGCGATAGCACGTGGTTGCTACTGAGCCAGACCGAAGCGATTGCGCTGAGCGATAAGCGTTACGCCCAGCAACTGGCGGAAGAATGCCCGGATTTGACCGTGCGGTTGCGACCAGTGGGCGGTAACCTCGTGGAACTGACCGCCCAGGTCGTGCAGGAACTGGGTTGGCAGAAACTGGCCTGCCCTGCCGATCACATCCCCCACGCCGATTGGGAACAGTTAGGCGACAAACTCCGCGAAGTGGCTGTCCTACCGGTTCGCGGTCTGGTGGAAGCGGAACGGGCCTGCAAAGACCCTGAGGAAATCGCTTCGATTCGCCACGCCATTACCGTTGCCGAACGCGCTTTGTTGCGTTGGCTTGAAACCGTGCGACCTACCGACACCGAGAAAACATTAGCGGACCGGCTCGAGTTGTTATTGCGGGAAGAAGGGGCGGAATGTGGCAGTTTTCCGGTTATTGTTGCCGCCGATGAACGCGCCGCCCATCCCCACGCGCGAGCACGCCGAAAGCCTATTGGAGATTGCGAAGTCCTGCTGGTGGATTGGGGCGCGGATTGCGGCTATAAGAGCGACTTGACCCGCGTTTTTGCTGGCCGTACAATCTCGCCGCGTCTGCGAACGGCTTACCAAACCGTTCGCCAGGCTCTCGAACGAGCTTTGGCTGTCCTGCGACCGGGCATCCCAGCCTGTCAGGTGCACGAGACGGTGCTGGCTGCCCTGGCGGATTGCGGCTTCGGAGAGTATTTCCTGCACAGCACTGGGCATGGTATCGGTCTGGAAGTGCACGAGCAGCCCATTCTTCGGCCCGGTAACGAACAGCCGCTTCAGCCTGGCATGGTGCTGACCATTGAGCCGGGCCTGTATTTTCCGGAATGGGGCGGAGTGCGGCTGGAACAGGATATCCTCATCACCAACGATGGCTGCGAATTGCTCAGCCAGTTCCCCTGCGAACTGCAATCGCTTTTCCGATAACCATTCTTCCGCGAATCGGCTCCTGATTTGCGGGCCGCTTGCGGTTCTGCCGACCAGGAGGGCTTTCCGTGCCGAATACCGGCGAAGGCACTGCCAATCCCTTCGATTTGAATACCGTCCGGCAACTGATCCAGCTGATGGCGAAATATGAGTTGACGGAACTGGAATGGCGGGACGGCAAAAATCGTCTCAAACTGAAGCGAAAGGCCGCCGTAGTAGAGTCGGCGACTCCCGCTGCCCTGCCCGCCACGGTTCCGCCTGCTCCCAGCGTCCCCGTACCTGCGCCGCCGACCCCGACCCCTACTTCAGCACCCGCAGAATCGAAACCGCCGAAAAAACTCCACGAGATCAAAAGCCCAACTCCAGGCACCTTCTACGCCGCTCCTTCGCCCGATGCCGAACCTTTTGTGCGCGTCGGTTCCCGAGTGCAACCGGACACCGTCGTCTGTCTGATTGAGGCCATGAAAGTTTTCAACGAGATCACGGCCGATTGTAGCGGCGTAATTGTGGAAATATGCGTGCAGAACCAGCAGCCGGTGGAGTACGGCCAGGTGCTCTTTCGCGTGGACACTTCAGCATAACGGAAGGAGCCATGTTCCAGCGTATTCTCGTCGCGAACCGCGGTGAAATCGCTCTACGCGTCATTCGCGCCTGCCGCGATCTGGGCATCGAGGTTGTCGCTGTCTATAGCGAGGCGGATCGCGGAGCACCCTGGTTGGAACTGGCCGATGAGGCGATCTGCATTGGGCCACCTCCGGCCGCCGAGAGTTACCTCAACATCTCGCGGATCATTGCCGCTGCCGAGGTCGCCGACGTCGAGGCGATTCATCCCGGCTACGGCTTCCTGTCCGAGAACCCGCATTTCGCGGAAATTTGCCGATCGTGCAACATCGAATTCATCGGCCCGCCGGTGGAAGCGATGCGCAAGCTCGGCAACAAGCACGAAGCCCGCCAGCTGGCCCGTGAAGCCAAGGTGCCCATCGTACCAGGCAGCGATCTCATCGGCAGCGATGCCGAAGCCCTGCGCGTGGCCCGCGAAATTGGCTATCCCGTGCTCATCAAGGCAGCCGCAGGCGGCGGTGGTCGCGGTATGCGTGTTGCCCGCAATGACATCAGCCTCCAGGCCGCCATCAAACAGGCCCGCGCAGAAGCCGAAAGCGCTTTCAAAGACGGCAGCCTGTACATCGAAAAATACCTCGAACAACCACGCCACGTCGAGGTGCAAATCATCGGCGACCAGAAGGGCGAAGTAGTGCACCTGTGGGAACGCGATTGTTCCATGCAACGACGCCACCAGAAACTCATCGAAGAATCGCCCGCTCCCAATCTGCCCCCGCAATTGCGAGAGGAGATCTGCAAAGCCGCTGTTCGACTTGCCAAAACCGCCGGCTATTACAACGCCGGCACCTGCGAGTTCCTCGTGGACAAGCAAGGCAATTTTTACTTCATCGAGGTCAACGCACGCATTCAGGTCGAACATCCGGTTACCGAACTGGTCACCGGCATTGACCTGGTGCGAGAACAGATTCGCGTAGCCGCAGGCTATCCTCTCAGCTTTACCCAGCGCCAGGTCGTTCATCGCGGAGCGGCTATCGAATGTCGCATCAATGCCGAAGATCCGTACCGTGGTTTCGCTCCGTGTCCGGGAGTAGTTACGCGCTGGCAACCGCCAGGCGGGCCGGGCGTGCGGCTCGATTCCCACGTCGTGCAGGGTTACCGCGTCCCGCCCAACTATGATTCGCTCATCGCCAAACTCCTCGTCTGGCAACCCACCCGCGAAGAAGCGCTGGCGGTGATGCGTCGCGCTTTGCGCGAGTTTATCGTCGAAGGAATCAAAACCACTATCCCGCTGCACCGCGAGATTCTCAACCACTCGGCGTTCATCGAAGGCCAGGTGGACACCACTTTCGTCGAACGATTCTGGATGAGCGGTGAGCAAAGCGGACGCGATGCCAAACTCGCCGCCTCCCTACGGTAATCGCTGCCCGCTTGTGAGCAGCTTGCCTTTACAGGGTCTTCGCAAAACGCGACTGATCCGCGTTTTTCACACCTGCCGGCACGTGCATCAGCAACCGTTACTCTTGCAGCTGATCGCTGGCCAGGGTGGACCAACCTGGTTGCTGCCGAGCTTCACCCCGTTCGACGCTGCTGCCAGCACAGCTGGAGCACTTCTTCCCCCTGGCCACGCCCAAAAATGCTCGCAAACGGCGTTACAATGCACCGGTATGGGTTTACAATTCGCCAGGAGTACCTGGCAAAATCTCAAGCGTTTACCCGAATCCTCTGGTGGCTGATAACATTTTTGCCATTTTTTCTTGACACAGCCGGTCGGTTTTCGCTACCATGAGCGTAACCTTGGCCGCGGGGCCAGGGTGGTTCTCGGACACGCTTCAGCAACAGGAGGAGTGCACATGCACCTACGGGTCATCGCATGGCTAACCGCAGCGGTGTTGTGCCTGGTAGTCGGCGTGGGTGTGGCACAGGAGAAAGTCAAAGGTCGGCTACCCCAGGGCTTTGCCAAACTTGGCCTGAGCGACGAGCAAAAGCAGAAGATTTACAAAATCCAGGCCGAATACGACGCCAAAGTGGAAGCTCTGGAAGCTCAGATCAAAAAGCTCCGCGAGGAAGAGCGGACGCAAATCTTTGCCGTCCTCACACCGCAGCAAAAGGAACTGTATCTCAAACTGCGTGGTATTCCTGACGCAAAGCCCAGCGATACCAAACCTGAAAAGTGAAAAGTAGTCGCTTCCAAGTTAGAACAACTGGCCGCATCTGGCCAGTGAGCCGCCAGCGTGGAACGCGTTATACGTGTGTCCATGCCCGATGGAAGACATCACCGAACCAAGATAAACGCGACTCTACCGTGCAGATTATCGTCCATATTTTCCCATCGCCGAGTCTTGAATCAGGAGCGGGGTTCTTCGTATCCTTACCCGCAGGAGCAACCGCCGGCAGCGGTCTCTTGCGGAGCAAATGGCGATGGGGTCTAGACAGCTGGAAGGTAAAACAGCTTTCATCACCGGAGGCAGTTCGGGGATCGGACTGGCCACTGCTCAGCTGTTCGTAGCCGAAGGAGCACGAGTCTTCCTGATCGGCCGTAATCGGGTAAAATTGAGCGCCGTCGCTCAAGAGCTAGGCCAGGACAGATGCCGCTTTGCCGTTTGTGATGTTGGCGATCCCGGTCAGGTACAAGAAGCTGCCCGTGAGGCTTTCGCCTGGCTCACTCATGTGGACTTCCTGATCAACAACGCTGGCACCAATATCGCTCAGCGTGCGGTCACGCAGCTTACGCCGGAATCGTGGGACATGCTTATCCGCACCAACCTGTCCGGTGCGTTCTATTGCATCCATGCCTTGCTGCCAGCCATGTTAGAGCGTGGCAGCGGTTACATTATCAACGTAAGTTCCATCGCTGGTAAACGGGCCTCACCTTTAGGCGGAGCTGCCTATAGCGCCGCCAAAGCCGGTCTGGCAGCACTAGCCACCTGCCTAGCTGCGGGGTTATCCGCTCGCGGCATTCGTGTAGCCACCATATTCCCAGGCGAAGTGGACACACCCATTCTGGAAATGCGACCCTCACCTCCTCCCCCCGAACACCGCCAGCGCATACTCAAACCTATAGACGTAGCCCGCGCTATACTGTACGTTGCCACCTTACCGCCACATGCATCTGTTCCCGAGCTCATTATCAAACCGACCACGCAAACTTACATTTAGGAGATCTACCGGCCATGCCCAAGCCCAGCCTGCAACTGCTTATCTCCTTGGCTATCACACTTGCAGCCGCTAATTTTGGTGGCTTTTTCGCTGCTTGCCAGGCCGGTGAACGGCCTAACATTATTATTTTTATGACCGATGACCAGCGAGCCGACGCACTGAGTTGTGCCGGAAACACGATTCTCAAGACGCCTCATATTGACCGCCTCGCCCATGAAGGCATACGGTTTCGTAACATGTTCGTCACCAATTCGCTCTGTGCGCCCAGCCGTGCTACTTTACTTACCGGAGTTTATTCGCACGTCCACGGCGTCATTGACAACAAAAATCGCCGAATTCCCAAAGACATGCCAATTCTTTCCGATTACCTTCGTGAAGCGGGCTATGAAGTAGCCTTCTGCGGCAAATCGCATGTTGCCGGCGCTTTGCGCGACCGTCGCTGGGACTATTATTTCGGCTATCTAGGTCAGGGAGCCTATCTAAATCCCCGCATCGCTGAAGGCACAGACGGCAAGGATGTTATGTATTCGGGTTACATGGACGACATAGTCACAGATAAGGCAATCGCCTGGCTCAATCGGCCAAGGACGAAGCCGTTTTGCCTGTTTCTCTGGTTCAAGGCGCCTCACCGTCCCTGGACACGAGCAACCCGACACCAGGACTTATTCAAGGGCATTAGCATCCCTAAACCGCCCACTTATGATCTGCGAGCCCAAGGTTCGCCAGGCAAGCCCCGCGCATTCCATGAAGCTGACAACAAGATTGGCTCTTTTCAAGATGTCGCCAGTCTCGATACCTTTGTCAAGGATTATTATGCCACTATAGTGGCGGTAGATGAAAACGTCGGCAAGGTCATCAAGGCCCTGGAAAAGTCCGGTACCCTGGATAAAACTGTGATCTTTTACACTTCCGACAACGGTTTCTTCCTGGGCGAGTGGCAGGCATTCGATAAGCGTTTCATGCATGAACCGAGCATTCGTGTGCCGCTCCTAGTCCGTTATCCTCCGCTTATTAAGGCCGGTTCCACGTGCGATAAGATGGTGCTGAATTTAGACATCGCTCCAACTGTGCTGGAATTGGCGCGGATATCGATACCTAAACACATGCAGGGACGAAGTTTGGTGCCACTCCTGAAAGGCGAAACGCCTTCGGATTGGCGGAGCGATTGGTTGTACGAGTACTATGAATATCCCGGTCCCCACAGTGTTCGCAAGCATCGAGGTATCCGCACCGAGAGATACAAGTTTATCCATTATTACGAAGACCCCCAGGAATTTGAGCTTTACGACTTGCAAAATGATCCTGAAGAACGCGAAAACCTCTACGGCAAGCCAGGAACCGAACTACTGGTTAAGCAACTTCGCCAGCGCTTAGAGGAATTGCGTAAAGAGACCCGCGATCCCGACTTGAAATGATTTGATAAAGCAGGGACCGGATATAGTATCACCTGGCTCTCCCTGCTAAAAGGAGAAGCAATATGTTGCCAATGCGCAGAGCGGTATTTGCCCTGGTATTTACGGTATTGGCTGCTTTATTGGTAATGAGCGCGTCCCTTGTTAGAAGTGTAGAGCCTAAGTCCGGTGGTCTGCGTGCCGGAGCTTATGCGATTGATATTACGCCCAAGAAGTTGCCTGTTTCTGTCAATGGGGGTATGCAGGACCGCATGATTAGTGAGGTGCACGATCCCCTGCACGCTCGCTGTCTGGTGCTGGATGACGGTCGGACCACCGTGGTGTTCGTTGTTGTGGATTCCTGTATGATCCCCCGCGATTTGTGCGACCGGGCCAAAGAATTGATCGAAAAGAGGCTAGGCATTCCTAAAAGCAATATATTGATTGCGGCAACGCACACTCACTCGGCTGTGACTCTCACTGGTGTCTTTCAAAGCGAACCGGTTGACTGGTACCGGGATTTTCTCGTTGAACAAATCGTCAAGGGTGTGGAGCAGGCTTATCAACAGCGTGAGCCGGCCCGCATTGCCTGGGGAGTTGGTAAAGATCCTACCCAGGTCTTCAATCGCCGCTGGTACGTCAAGCCTGGTAGTTTCGGGCCGAATCCGTTTGGTCGGGTAGAACAGGTGAAAATGAATCCCGGCTATCAGCATCCGGGACTAATAAAACCAGCTGGTCCAACGGACCCGGAAGTATGTTTCCTCAGCGTGCAATCTCGCCAGGGCAGGCCTATCGCTTTTCTTGCTAACTATGCTTTGCATTATGTTGGAGGAGTGCCGGGACTATCCGCTGACTATTTTGGTGCGTTTGCCGAACGGATCAAGCAACTTTTAGGAGCTGAGCGTGTCCAGCCACCCTTTGTTGGCATTATGACAAACGGAACCAGCGGCGACATCAATAACATCAATTTCGCTATGCCTGCTCCCGGACCGCGGGAACCGTATTCGCAGTGCCGACTCGTGGCTGATAGTGTCGCGCGGGCTGCTTATGCTGCCTATCAACAGGTCGCGGACAAGCATCGGGAAGACATTACATTAGCTGTTGCTGAGAAGGAAATAGAATTAGGCGTTCGGCTGCCTTCGCCAGAGGAAGTTGCTAAGGCTCGCGAAATACTAGCTCAGGCTAAGGGGGCCGTTCTACGCACAGTTCCGGAAATCTACGCGCGAGAAACCGTTCTGCTCGCTCAGTATCCGCCCCGCGTCCGTCTCAAGCTACAAGCTATTCGTGTTGGCGAAGTCGGCATTGGCGCCCTTCCCTGCGAGGTCTTTTGCGAAATCGGCCTGGAAATTAAGCAGAAGAGTCCCCTGAAACCGACCTTTATTATCGAGCTTGCTAACGGTTATAATGGTTACCTTCCGACACCGAGGCATCATGAATTGGGGGGTTACGAAACCTGGCGGGCCCGCTCGAGCTATCTCGAGGTGCACGCTTCGGAAAAAATTACGGCGGAAATACTGACGCTCTTGCACACAGTAGCAAGCCGCAGCCAATAAGGAGAGATGAGCATGGCAAAAATAGTTCTAAATTTATTGCTGACTTCGGTAGTCGGCCTCTTCATGGTTAGTCATGTTGCCCATGGGGACGTGTTTGACCGTTACACGAATCATGTGCTGGGGAAGGCGATTGGCCAGCCTGGAGTGATCGAACTAACCCAACTCACCGCCGAGCAGGCGAACGAAGCTCCTAAACTTGTTCCCGGAAGCAACAGTGCACTCATCCTTGTGCGAACCAGTAACGGTTTCAACGCCAAGTTATTAGTTCAGTTTGCCCGGCAGAAATTTGCTGACCGGGTATTTCCCGTACTGGTCATCGAACGTTTCGTAACCTACCGGCCAGGCACCGAGCGCTCTATCGCTGCTGAAGGTCGGAATATACACCTTTATCCTGGATATGTATTTCATCTGGAAATCGGCCAGATCGTACCGGGTGAAATAGGCGGCGATTTGCGGTTTGATATAGACCCTAAAAAAGGCGAAGTTCTTCAGAGTCTGGGCAAAGCGCGTCTATATCTAATCACACGATCGCTGGCCGGGACGGAGATTAAGAAATCCGCGCGACCGGCCCCCGACGACCCATACCGGCCGGAATTTTTCAATGGCAGCTTCCGCCTTTACGACGACGGTCGGCGTAGTGGTCTTTTACGTTTGCAGGTGGATGCTGAGGGAAACCTTAGCGGCGAGTTTCTTTCGGACACCACTGGCAACAAATATCCAGTATCCGGCAAAGTCGGCCCTAATCCCCGTCACCTGGTTCAATTCACGATCAAGTTCCCGCAATCGGTGCAGCATTTCAGCGGCTATATTTTCACGCGAGGCGGCGCTGCTATTTGTGGTACCTCAAAATTTCAAGAGCGCGACGCCGGTTTTTACGCTATACGTGTGGATGAAGATTAGCAACGAGACGAGCTGACTGACTTGTCCAATCGGAACATGAGCCTGTGTGGTGCAATTCAGATGCAGACCCTTCGAGTAACTATACCAGCTCGGGAAGCTAGCTATCCCATCCAGGTGCATTCGGCAAACTTAGGGGCGATTGGCGAGTTCGCTCGTAGCTGCGTTGCTAAAAGTGAACTGGCTCTCGTGGTTTGCGATGCGGCGGTAAAAAGCTATGCTGATGTTGTGCTTCAGGCGCTGGAACAGCAAGGCTTTCGCAGCAGCCTGGCGGTGATTCCCAGTGGTGAGTCTTCTAAGTCTTTAGAAATGGCAGCCAGACTCTATGATGCGCTGATAGAGCTACGAGCTGACAGGCAAACTTTAGTAGTCGCGCTAGGTGGCGGAGTTATCGGAGACTTAGCAGGATTTGTCGCGGCCACATTCAATCGCGGTTTACCGCTGCTTATGGTGCCGACCACTTTGCTGGCGATGGTGGATAGTGCTATCGGAGGCAAAGTGGCCGTCAATCATCCCCGCGGTAAGAATCTTATCGGTGCATTCTACCAGCCGGTGGGTGTGTGGATCACGCTAAACACGTTAGACACGCTGCCGGAGCGAGAATATCGAAGTGGCCTGGCTGAAGTGGTAAAGTACGGCGTGATTATGGATGCTCGGTTTTTTGAGTATATAGAAGCGAATGTCGAGCGAATCCTGGCCCGTGATAAGGAGACCTTGCAGCACATAGTCGTTCATTGTTGCCGACTCAAGGCGAATATCGTGGAGCAAGATCCATGCGAAGAAACTGGTCTGCGGGCTATCCTTAACTATGGGCATACCTTCGCGCATGCCTTCGAAACACTGGGTAGTTACTCGGAATGGTTACACGGCGAAGCGGTTGCGGTTGGCATGATTTGCGCCAGTCGTCTGGCGGAAAAATTAGGGCGGATTCCAGGCGAGGTTACTGAGCGGCAACGCAATCTGCTGAGACGATTGGGGCTTCCGGTGCAACTAAAGTTCATGCCAGTTGACGAACTGTTAGCTATCATGCGCCATGATAAGAAAGCCCGAGCGGGACGACTGCGATTTATACTGCCGAACCGCATTGGCTGTGTGGAACTCGTGGAAAACGTGCCCGAAAGTTTAGTGCGCGAAACTTTGTTAGAGCTTATGAGTAGCTCGCAGGAGACTACTGCATGCACGAGGCAGTGATTCTGGCCGCGGGTTTAGGGAAACGGTTACGTCCATATACTTTGAAGACGCCCAAACCATTGCTACCTGTGCAAGGCAAGCCGATATTACAATGGATAATGCATGCTCTGCCGCGTCAAATCACGCGTGTTTATGTTGTAGTGCATTATCTTGCTGAACAAATTGTGGACTGGCTCACTAAACAAACTAACCCGGTTCAATGGCACGTTGTACGTCAAGAACAACCGCGCGGCAGTGGTGACGCAGTGCTGGCCTGCCGGGAGTGTATTCGGGGCGATCGCTTTCTTCTGCTTAATGGTGACGATCTTTATGCGGCGGATGATCTGGCCCGGTTAGTAGAACATCGGTTCGGGCTGCTGGCCTATCGCGTCCCAGAACCGAGGTTATTTGGAATTGTTCGCGTGAGCCCGCAAGGCACCTTGACAGAGCTTATCGAAAAGCCCAATGTCTCTGGGCCTGCCCTTGCCAATGCAGGCGCTTATATGTTGCCATGCGATATATTCCAGGTAACGCCGCAGCTTTCACCACGAGGAGAATACGAATTGACTCAGATGATTAGTGAACTGGCCAAACAAATCCCTTGCCAGGTATTAGAGGCACGTTTCTGGTTTCCTATCGGAACCGTTGAAGCGTGGCAGGCGGCCCAGAGCTTAGAACTGAGTCAATGGATACCTAATGGCTAAATATGTGCTAAGTGCTGTTTTCAGCACAATCCAAAGCACAGGAACCTGCATCCAGATCGCGGCGGCCGTTTTCGAGGTAGAAAATCAACAGGGCGATATCGGCAGGACTAATCCCGCTAATGCGACTTGCCTGACCGAGAGTACGGGGGCGAATCCGCATAAGTTTTTCGCGGGCCTCTGCGCGCAATTGTGGGACAGCTAAATAGTCGAAATGCTCGGGGATAACACGCGACTCCAGTTTGCGGAATTTTTCTACCTGAGCCGCCTGTCTTTCTATATAACCAGCGTAGCGTGTGTCAATGATCGCCTGTTCAACAACCTCTGGCCAGGCATTAAACTCGCGCAAAGGTGGATGCCAGGCGAGCAGTTGTTCCCATTCGATGCCCGGCCGACGCAGCCAATGAGCGAGTGTTAGTCCTTGATATCGCTGGGTTTCGAGTAAGTGCATTAGCTGGCGAAGGCGTTCTTCCTTTTCCTGCAATCGTTGCCAGGCGTCGCGACTGAGCAAACCGACCCGCCAGCCAAGCGGACTTAGTCGGCGATCTGCGTTGTCATGGCGGAGTAGAAGGCGATATTCGGCCCGGGAAGTAAACATGCGATAAGGTTCGTCCACACCCCGAGTAACTAAGTCGTCTATCAACACGCCGATATAGGCCTGGCTGCGATCCAGGATAAGAGGATGTTCTCCTTTCAATTTCAGGGCAGCGTTGATCCCGGCAATTAATCCCTGAGCTGCCGCTTCTTCATAACCGGTGGTACCGTTAATCTGGCCGGCGAAATAAAGCCCGGCCACGAGCTTGGTTTCCAATGTCGCAAACAATTGCGTGGGCGGAGCATAGTCGTATTCGACCGCGTAACCGTAACGCATGATCTCAGCGTTTTCCAGACCACGAATCATGTGAATCATCGCCTCTTGAACATCTTTGGGTAAACTGGTACTGATGCCATTGCAGTAATATTCCAGCGTATTGTAACCTTCCGGTTCGAGGAAAATCTGATGGCGATCCTTATCGGGAAAGCGGACAACCTTGTCTTCGATAGATGGGCAATAACGGGGACCCCGGCTCTTAATCTGACCGCTATACATGGGAGCACGATGCAGATTGGCTCTAATTAAGTCGTGCACAGCGGGATTAGTATAGGTGATGTGGCAATCGAGCTGGGGCTGAGTGATTTTCGGGGTCGAAAAGCTGAACGGTTTTGGTTCGGGATCGCCCGGTTGTCGTTCGAGGATGTCGAAATTGATAGTACGGCCATTCAGTCGGCAGGGCGTACCGGTTTTGAATCGGGCAAGTTGAAAGCCAAGCTCCATAAGACTACCGCTCAGTCGTTCAGCCACACCGTCTCCCATGCGTCCGCCGCGGCTCTTTGCTTCGCCGACATGGAGAACCGCCTGCAAAAACGTGCCTGTGGTCAGAATAACGGCGCGAGCGCGATAGAGTGTATCCCCCTGGCAGAGCACACCGACTACGCGATAGCGGGGAGCACTGCTGACTGGCCCGCCAACCGCCGCCAGCGGATCTGGCTGTTCCTGGGCAGATTGTTCCGCCCGACTTAAAGGCTCGACAAGCAGGCGTTCGACCAGTTCCTGCCGCAACGTCAGGTTTGGCTGAGCCTCGATACGGTGTTTCATGGTAAACTGGTACAGCTTTTTATCACACTGAGCGCGCGGGCTGTGCATGGCCGGACCCTTGGTACGATTGAGCATACGGAACTGCAGACCGGCCACATCGGTGACTTTCGCCATTTCGCCGCCCAGCGCATCAATTTCGCGGACAATCTGTCCTTTCGCCACTCCGCCAATTGCCGGATTGCAGCTCATTTGTGCTACTGTGTCGCAATTCATGGTCAGCAACGCAGTACGCAACCCCATGCGGGCGCACGCCAGAGCGGCTTCACACCCAGCGTGTCCAGCACCGACGACCACGACATCGAAAGCATATTCAAGTTGCGCCATAAGCTTGCCCCTCCTGGAACCAGAGCAACCTGAGCGTAATGACCTGGCGAACAGTTGACCTTCTCGCCAGCGTATCATTGTATGCAGAGCCGCGGAAATTTCGGGACGATGGGCCGGCTGCTATTCCTGAAGGAAACCAGCTTGGCAAGTGTGTAGCATTTTGTTATGCTGGCGCTTGCCGGTTGCAGAATAGCAACTCTGGCCAGGCGACGCGGGAGCAACCCATGCCGGCTTCGACACCTGAACCTGGAACGTTCCTGCATCTGGAACGCCGGGGAGAATTGGCCATCCTGGTTCCCACCGACGCCATCGAGAAACTTCAATGGGAAGCTATCGGAATGGCGGCCGACCTGATTTTACAACCTTTGCGGCAAAATCCGCCCACAGGCATTATTGTGGACCTCGAGCAGGTAAACTACTTTGGTTCAGTTTTCATTGCCATGCTCTTGCGCTTCCACCACCTGGTGAAACTCCACGGTGGCGACCTGGTGATCTGCAACGCTCGTCCAGCAGCGCGGGAGTTACTTCGCGTAACCGGTATGGATACCCTCTGGGCGATCTACGAATCGCGGGATGAGGCCCTCCGCGCCCTTTCCTGAGGCGCTGCTGGGCAACCTGCTTTCGCCTATCGGGTGCTCAGTAACGCCTTTTTCACCTCGCTACGTATATAAGGGACTTACCATGTCTGCTTCGCCTGAACAGGTACCGACGAATTCGTCCGAGCCGGCGGGTTTCGAAAACACGGCCTCGAATAACCGGTATGCACCGGTTCAGCAATCGCCACCCGAGAATCGGCTGTACACCTACGTTACTGTCGAAGAACTGGTGCAGCAAATCAAGGAGTCGGCCGACTTGCTTTTGCAAGATAAAGCCGACCGGGGCGATGTGAAAATCCTCGCCACGACTATCCGCGAGTTGCGGCATGCTCTGGCCTTGTTTGCCCGGTATCGGCATCGCCGGAAGGTAACCATTTTCGGTTCGGCGCGAACATCTCGCGATGCTCCTGTTTACCAGGCGGCGGTCACTTTCGCCCGTAAGATGGTCGAACTTGGCTACATGGTAATCACTGGTGCTGCCAGCGGTATCATGGAAGCGGGACACGTGGGCGCCGGCAAAGAGAATAGTTTGGGCATTAACATTCGCCTGCCGTTTGAACAGGCAGCCAATCCGATTATAGCCGACGACGATCAACGCCTGGTCAATTTCAAGTATTTCTTCACACGCAAACTCATGTTTGCTAAAGAAGCCAGTGCCGTGGCTTTGTTCCCTGGCGGGTTCGGAACGCTGGACGAAGGTTTTGAGGTACTTACCCTAGTGCAGACTGGTAAGAGCCACATGTTCCCAATCGTTCTGATTGATGAGCCCGGCGGGGACTACTGGCGAGCTTTCGATAAATTTATACGGGAGATGTTACTAGCGCGGAACTATATTTCGCCTCAGGATTTGGCTCTTTACAAAATCACGGACAATGTGGACGAAGCGGTAGCGGAGATTCGGCAGTTTTACCGGGTTTATCACAGCATGCGATATGTTGGACGCAAGCATCACCTGGTGCTGCGACTGCGCACCCCGTTACCTCCGGAGCTTATTGAGCGACTGCGCCATGAATTTGCCGATATTGTTGCCGGCGATACTTTTGAATTAGTAGGTCCCGATCCGGAAGAGAGCAACGACTCTCACCTTGCGATGCTGCCGCGTTTGCGTTTCCAGTTCGACCGGCGTAGCCTGGGCCGACTCCGTCAGCTGATTGACTTTATCAACCGCGAGGCTCCGGATCCTATCTATCCTGACATTCTCCCCTCAGTACCGCCATTGTAATCGGCGGCCGCTAAACTTAGCGACTATAACTTACGCGCACTCGAACATAAGACTGGTTTCGCTCGGTGAAGTACCGCAAATTTTGCCGGTATATGTTAGGACTTGGTAGCGGAACAAGCCAAAGAAGGATCATCACGCATAACTAGGTGACGGCAAGCACGTGTATAGTACTTGCTTCGAGGACATGCCTGGATGATGCAGCAAAAGCTAAGTTATAGCGGCGTGGGTGCTCCTGCCACTAAGTGTTTAGTTGTCAGACCAGGCCCCAGTAACGGCGGAGCGTCCATTCGGCGATGATAAATAAACCAAACAGGAGCAAGAAGGCGAGCTGAACGCCGGGCAAAGGCTTTTCCCAATCAGGGAAAGTTTCGGTGATGCGACGGGTTGTAAGTTCGCCACCGCGGTATTGTTCCAGCAACTGACTCAGTCCGGAATGGGAAAGGAAAATTCCGCCGGTACGCTCGCAGAATTGCTTCAGCAAATCGTGGTTGGCGGAGCGGTTAAGGTCTTCGCGATTGAGTTCGTTGACTGCGAAGGAAACGGCCAGCCGTTCGCCGAATGGCTTGCCTGCCAGTTCGGCGGAAACGTAAAGCACGTACTGGCCGACTTCGAGAGTCTCTTCGCGTGGAATGGTAACCCTGGCCTTACCGTCCGGGCCAGAACGTACCTGCAAGGCCAGGCGTTGAGGTTGCGGTTGGTTGGGTTTTTGCAATTCGAGGTGAAAGACAACGTCCTGGACAGGCTGGCGCTCATCACGAGCACCACCCGGCTGAACACGCACCGCCTGCAAAAAGACACTTTGCACAGAACCACGGGGCAGGTCAAGCAACTCGAGGTCGGCGTAAATGGCATCACCCTGCTGTTCCTGGCGTGCCAGCCACAGCACCAGCTGCCGCCAGAAACGGATAAAAGCGACCTGGCCTTCGCTGAGTTCTCCGGGCGGCAAAGGTTTCAGAAGCAAGTTGGGTTCCCAGCGTGGCATCGTCCAGCGCCAGGTGGTATCCACGGCAAGAGCAGCGGAGCGACCTTTACCGATACCGTCCAGGACTGCCAGCAGAATATCGCCCTTGCCGTCGGGCTGGCTGGTAGCCAGGACTTGGGCACGAACGACGGGGCGTCCGACCTTACTGCCACCTGAAAGTGGGGGCAATTTCCGCCAGCGTTCCAGCGAAGATTTGGGGTCGCTACCCTGTCGCAAAACGAAATGATGCTCGGCGAGAGCACGTGGTTCGGGAACAAAGGGAATCTCCAGAATCTGGCCCGGCCCGCCTTCCAGAGAGCCACTTTCGCTCAAATCCACCGGGAGGATGCGGGCGATAGGTGTTTGATGCCAGCCTCCAGCCGCGAAACTTTGATGTCCGCCGATCATGACAAAACCCGATCCCCGCAGGCTCACTTCGTCGGCAATGTGGCGGAGAATTTCGGCACTGAACTGGGAAGCGGGAATGTCGCCGATGATGAATACGTCGTAACGGTTACTCTGGAGGTTTTGCCAGAGTTTCTTACGCCACTCCTCGGGGTTGGTCAGGCGGTAATCGAAGTCGGTGTACAGAGAGATGCGTTCATCGCTCTTGAAGGCGCGAGAGATTTCGCGGGGCTCCCAGGGGCGCAAGCGGTCGAGATACAAAACACTCAATCCCTCTTTGGTGACCGTAACGGTGGTAACCTTTTCGTTGTTGCTCTGGTCGCGCTCATTCGGTTTGGGGTCGGCGCGAAGGGTGACGCGAATGTTGCCAGGTTGGTCTGGTGTTTTGGCTGCGGGCAGGGCAAAACGGAAGGTCTGGCCGGCACGCTGGGGAGTGAGGGTATGGGTAACTTCCTCGTCGGGTTTGTCGGCCCTCATCGCTGGTTTGCCGTCTATGAGGAGGCGAATGGTGATCGGTTCGTTGACGAATTGCTGCGTGGTGACGACACCAGTCACCACCAGGCGGTCTTTGATCCGCACATGTCGGGGAGCTTCGATCTGTGCCACCTCAATGTCCGGCAACAGGGCTGTGCCGCCGGGATGACCGAATCCGACCGCATGAATGCGCACCGACCGTTCCCGCGCTTTCTGCACCACTTCGTCGAGCTTGGGATACTGAAAAGTGTCCCGGCCATCGGAAAGGATAATCAAACCGAGCACAGGTTTGTCGGATTGGTCATGCTCCTGCAAGGTACGAACGATTGCGTCGAGTAAGGCGGTGTTGGGGCCTTCTGGTTTGTCAGAGGCTTTGGGCAACTGGTCGAGGTTGAGTCGTCGTATCTGCCCCATACTGTGAAAGGCAAACAGCAAAGGTTCGACCTGCTGGTCTCGTTGCATCTGTTGCAAAAGCGAGCGTGCCTGCTCGAGTTCGCCGATGGCTTTTTCCCAACGGGACATCTCCGGCGGTTCATCGCGCTCCCGCATGCTACGGCTCTCATCGAGCAAGATGATGACCAGCCCTTGGAGACTCTCGGTGAAGGTGACTTTCCAGGCGGGTCGGAGCAGGATGAGGCAGAGCACTCCGAGGGCCAGTAACCGCAGGGCCAACAGGATGGCCACTTGATGAGGTTGAGCAGTGGCGGGTTGGGAGCCGACCAGTGGCCCGGTAATGCGCAAGCCGGCCAGTAAGCCGACCGCCACCAGAGCACTGCCGGCGAGATTCCAGATTTGCTCGCGGAACGCTTCGCTGAGTGCCGAGAATTGCCAATCCCGAGCTGCCAGTGCAGTAGCCAGACACTGAGCGGCATAGACAGCTGAAGCAGCTATCCCCAGCCAGAGTGCCAGGCGAATTGCGCGACCCAGGCCGCAATAACTCCACACGGTTAACACGGCTACCAGACCGGCGGCGCCGAGCACTACGGGTAAGGTGAGCGGTTCCCACGGACTATTAAGGCTAGGAAACCATTCAACCATGCTCATCGGCCTCCGGGCTTTCGCGTTTATAAAAGCGATTGGCCACCCAGCATTCGACGGCCAGGAACACCGCAGCCAGAAGCAGCAACCAGGGGAGCAACTCCAGGGGCGGTGCTTGACCCGTGCGCGTGCGAGCCAGTTCCACTAACTGCACCGGGTCATCCGCCTGCAAAAGGCTATTGTCTCCCAGAGTGTTGCGGATTTGCTCGTCGGTGATTCGCCCTTCGAGGAATTCGGTTTCCCGCGGCGGCAGGTTGACGCTGAACCCTTGCACCCACCTGTCCTGCAGCTCGCGAACCGTGTAGTTGCCGTGCCGGTCTAATCGCTCGAGAAACAGTTCGCGTTGCCGCTGTTCCAGCGTGCCACTCCGCGTTTCCGGGCCTCGCAATTCCCAGCTGAATCCTGGCTCGGCAAATCCGGGCAACAGTACTGACGGCGTTTCTTCGCCGAGCAGCCAGTTCGTGCGTTCTCCCTGGGCCTGCAACAGATAGCGCACGGTTACAAACGGCAGGGCAAAATTCGTTTGCCAGGGAATGTGAAAGTTATTCCAATCGCTCCAATCGGGAGTAGTACGGCGATAAAGGGGCGTCGTGAAAAGTAACAAACGTCCGCTGCCCTGCTGGGTGTCGAAGGTGCGTTCGATGACCAGCGGTCGCGCTTCGTGACTGACGCGAGCCAGGACCTGGCCCAGTGGCTGTCCGCCTTTGCGAAGCAGTTCGGTTTGCCACATCCGGTACACTCGCCCAACGCTCAGGTCAGTGTTCCAGTCCCGATAAGGGCGGAACAGCGGATGCTCACCGCGATCCGGCACCTCCACGAAACTATCCAGCGGAAGTTCTACTGGCTTGAGCACCTGTACGGGCAATACTTCTGCCGCAGCTTCCGTGTTGTACGCGGCAGGGTCCAGCTCCACACCCAGGACGAGCACCAACCGACCACCTAATTTCACGTAATTGCTCAGCCGGCGCCAGACCTCGTCGGTAGGTTTGGCCATTTGCATGACGCATAGCACGTCTGGGGCCCCTGGGATGGCTGGAACCGCTTCCAGCTGTTCTGTGGTGAATACGGAAACTTCCACCGGCAATAATCCACGCTGGCCCAACGTTTCCAGAGCATTTCGCCAGATTTGCGTGCTGGCGAGCTGGTCTGCCACCAGCCAGACCTTGCGCTGTTGAGTAACCAACGTCCAGTAGCGAACGTTGTCGCTGTCGAGCGCATCGGGGCTTTTGAGGCGAATCCGGCCCTGAACCAGCGCTTTGTCCAGCTCGAAAGGGCGAAACCTCACCTGGATTGCCCTCGACTGTCCCTCTTCCGGTTGAATCTGGAATCGTTTGGTGTCGAAGACTTCGTCGCCGATCAACAATTCCACTTCGGCATCCACGCTGGTTCCGGCAGCGCGAATTTCCGCCTGCAACTGAACCTTCTGTTTGCTACCCAGACCGTAGAGAAGCTTTTCCAAAGGAAGCGTTCCTTCACCGAGCACCAGACTGATACCATCAATGGCGACGTTAGTGGGATGAGGTGGCGCGAGGTCGAAATACAGTATGGGAACTCGAAAGTCTTGACGGGATTCGAGCTCGGCTTGGGCTTGCCAATTTCTGGCTAGCTCGGCCACCAGTTCGCGGATTTCGGAAGCGACGTCGCTCGGCCAGGAAGCCGCAGTCCGGTCAGAGAAAATGCAGATCACCAGCGGCATGTCGGGCCATTTGTCATCAGGCTGGCGAACCCGGCGGAGCACTTCCCGCACCGCCAGAAGAACCGGCCGATTGTGATAGCGTATGCGCAGGCTATCCACGATCACCTGCGCTTCTTTGCGGTCGCGAAACTGGATACGGATTTCGGCGCTGTCCACCACGGCAACTTTGCTTCCTTCGGGCAACTGACGCAGGTATTCCGTGGCCAGGGATTGGGCTTTCTGCAGCCGCGTTTGTCCCTCCAGCTGGTAACTCATACTGGCACTGGTATCGAAAACGAGGATGGCTGCGATCGGGCTGCCGCGCGGCAATAACCGCGACCCACCGGTGATGGTCGGCCGTCCTAACGCCAGGATCACTCCACCCAGTAACAACAAACGCAGCGCCAGAAGCAACAAATGGCGCAGTTGCAGTTTGCGGATGAGCTTGCGCTTGCGTTGCTGGATCAAACGCAGGGCCGGAAAGGACACACGCTTCGGCTTCTGGCGAAACAGTAGATGGAGAATGATCGGCGCTAAAAGCAGCGCCGCGCCGATCACGCTGACCGCCGGCACGAGCCAAACCAACTCCATGCTGCTCATCCTCAGGATTTGGCTAATTGGGCCTCTGTGCCATTTTAGGTCGCTGCTGCCCGGCGGGTATCCGTACCAAAAAGGCTCGACCAGCTCGGTGTAGGCGAAAAATCCGGCGATCGATCTCAGCAAGAAGCGGCGAGATTCAAAACCGTTTTTGCCGCTCCGTCAGATAGCGAATCAGGGCTCGGTCGAAATTCTGGCCGGTATGCACACGGATAATGTCAATGTTGGCCTTGCGACATTCCTTGTCCAGATAGCTGGTAAAGTCACGCAGTGCCTCCAGGTATCCGTCCCGCACACCGCGTGCATCCAGGGTCAATCGCTCCAGCGTTTCTGGGTCCTCCAGTTCGACGACCTGGCGGAATGGGAAAGTGACTTCCGCCTCATCAAGAATGTGGAAAATGATGACCTCGTTGCCGTCATGGCGAAGGTGATGCAAAGCGTGAATGACCGGCGGCAAATCGGTAAGCAAGTCGGAAAAAAGGATGACCAAACTGCGCTTGCGGATGATGCGGGCTATCTGGTGCAGACAATGCGCGACGTCCGTCTGGCCCTGTGGCTTCGCGGTATCCAGCACACTCAGGATGGCACCGATCTGCGTACGCTTGCTTTTTGGCGGTAGAAAAGTGCGAATCTGCGTGTCGAAGGTAACCAGACCGGTTGGGTCTTGCTGTTGGATCATCAAGAAACTCATCGCCGCAGCCAGATTGATTGCGTAGCCAAACTTCGTCAATGGCTGGCGGTAGGTGTAATCCATGGACTGGCTGAGATCCATGGCCAGATAGCAGGTCAGGTTGGTTTCGGCCTGGAATTTTTTGATGTATAGTCGTTCGGTGCGTGCGTAAACGTTCCAGTCAATATCCTTGACATCGTCGCCGGGTTCGTACTTGCGATGTTCGCTGAATTCGACGCTGAAGCCGTGAAACGGGCTGACGTGCAGACCGGCCAGGAAACCCTGGACGATGAATTTCGCCCGCAGGTCAAGCCGGCTCACCTGACGAATGACATCCGGGCGCAGGTATTGCTGAACGTTGGCCATGGGATCGTCGGGACAAGCTTCACGAACCTGTCCGCACGCGTGTGGGTTTGTCGTATTTGCGTGGCTCCGGCTCGGGCACGTGTTGCAGCAGCAGCTGAATGATGTCCTCGGAAGTTTTCCCTTCCGCCTGGGCCTGGAAATTGACGCTGATGCGATGTCGCAGAACCGGGATGGCGACGCGGCGAACGTCATCGAAGGAGACAGTGAATCGGCCATCCATCGCTGCCAGGGCTTTGGCACCGAGAATCAAAAATTGCCCGGCTCGAGGTCCGGCTCCCCAGTCCACCCACTGATTCACAAATTCCGGAGCCTCGGGTGTACGGGGACGTGTTGCTCGCACCAGTCGCGCCACGTAATCAACCACCAGATCGCTTACCGGTACACTCCGAACCAGCCGTTGCAGGTTCAAAATGGCTTTGCCGCTCAGGACCTTGACGAGTTCCGGTTGTTCATCCTTGGTGGTGGTAGCCAGGATGCGTTTTTCTTCCTCGTAAGAGGGATAATCCACTTTGATGTTGAACATAAACCGGTCCAGCTGGGCCTCCGGCAGTGGATACGTACCTTCCTGCTCGATCGGGTTTTGCGTGGCCAGGACGAAAAACGGTTCGGGCAGATTGTAAGTTTGCTGGCCGACTGTGACCTGCCGTTCCTGCATGGCCTGGAGTAACGCAGCTTGCGTTTTGGGCGGGGTACGGTTGATTTCGTCCGCCAGCACTATGTTGGCAAAGACCGGCCCGGGAACAAAGCGAAAATTGCGCCGCCCGGTTTGTTCATCTATGTCCAGAATCATCGTGCCGGTGATGTCGGTGGGCATCAGGTCCGGCGTGAACTGGATGCGTTTGAACGAGAGGTCGAGAATCTGGCTGATGGTGCTGATCATGAGCGTTTTCGCCAAGCCTGGAACACCCACCAGCAAACAATGCCCGCGGGCGAAGATGGCCGCGAAGATTTGCTCGATGACTTCGTTCTGACCGACAATGACACGCCGGAGTTGCTCCAGCATCCGTTGCCGCGTTTGGGCGAATTGTTCGAGAATGGCCGCTAGCTGATCACCTGCTGCCGACACAGGCTTCCTCCTCGTAAACCGATACAGATATACTCGGTCAACTCATTGTAAACCGAAATACCGAGGCTAGCAACCGAACGGTACAGATTCGGAGCAAATCTATCGCTCTGACCCCGCAACCTTCTGCGGCTCTGCGTCGAACGCCTTTGAAAGGTGCAGATTCGGAGAATACTTTCCGCTCCGAAAGGCTCCAGGCTCGTCAATTCCAGATCAGTGCGTTTACTCCGCGGAATGAACCAAGAGTAAGGCTGCCTGTCCGCGCCTCGAAAAGCCGCACCGACAGAGGAATCCACGCGACGCAGCAGTTCCGGAGGGATGCACCCAAGAGAATTTAACCTGCACCAAGTGAGGCCGAAATTCCGGTAAACACCGGCTGTCCTGCGAGGCGGATGCACCGAAGCGAACTTAGCCTGCACCAAGTAAGGTCCAGTGCGACCTCCTTGGGTGTCGCTCGAAAACTGACTGTTTGCGCTTCGAGACACCGCACCAACACCGCCAACCATTCCCGCGTGTGTCGCATAAACCGACAGCCGACGGGGTACCACTTCTTCAAGGCACTTGTCCGTGCCGGAGACCAAATTCAGCATCTTTGTCGAGCAGGCCACGTACCGTTTCTTCAAGGCACTTGTCCGTGCTGCCGAATTGCCCGTCGGCGGAGGATTTGGTAAGTTAGTGATAGAAAGCGGTAAGCCAGTCCGACCAACCGAGGAGCTGAACATGAGCAGTAACAAAACGGCACGAACTCGACGAGATTTCCTTCGCACCACCGCCCTGGGAACCGCTGTGGCAGCGGCAGCTTTGCGGCCGTGGGAAAGTGCCCCCGCGGTACATGTAGCTGGCGGTGAGGTTTTGAAAGTCGGCTTGATCGGTTGTGGTGGTCGTGGAACTGGTGCGGCTTTCAACTGCTTACGTGCCGATCCGAATACGCGGCTGGTAGCGATGGCCGATCTGTTTCCCGATCGCCTTCAAAACAGTTTGCAAACGTTGCAGAAGACCGAGGCAGTTGCCAAGCAGGTCACCGTTACTCCCGAGCGCTGCTTTGTCGGATTCGATGCCTACAAGCAATTACTGAGCACGGACGTGGACATTGTATTGCTCTGCACACCCCCGCATTTTCGCCCTGCTCACCTGCAGGCGGCCATCGAAGCCGGCAAACACGTTTTTGCGGAAAAACCCGTGGCGGTAGATGCTCCCGGTGTCAGGAAAGTGCTTGCTGCCTGCGAACTGGCCAAACAGAAAGGGCTGGCGGTGGTCTCCGGTTTGTGCTGGCGATACCATCGCGGCATGCGGGAGACCATGAAACGCGTTCACGACGGAGCTATCGGCGACATCGTAACTATGCAGTGCACCTATAACGTCGGCTACCTGTGGGTGCGAACTCTGGCCGAGAAACAAAAACACGGCTGGAGCGATATGGAATGGCAATGCCGCAACTGGCTTTACTTCACCTGGTTGTCGGGTGACCACATTGTTGAACAGCACATCCATAGCCTCGACAAAATGGCCTGGGCTATGCAGAATCAATATCCGGTGCGCTGCTGGGGAATGGGAGGTCGGCAGGTACGGACAGAACCGGACTACGGCCACATTTTCGACCATCACGCCGTGGTTTACGAATTCGCTAATGGTGTGCGACTGTACAGTTTCTGCCGTCAGCAAAAGGACACTTACGCGAACATTTCCGACCAGATTTTCGGTACCCAGGCCACTTGCGATATTCAGGCTTCCCGAGGCGAAGGAATTCTTCTGTCGCGTCAGGGGGAGCGCAAATGGTCGTCGCGTCAGGCTGTTCGCGGGCTAGACGACATGTACCAGAACGAACACGACGAAATGCTGGCCAGCATCCGTGCAGGTAAGCCCATCAATGACGGCGACTGGATGGCAAAAAGCACGCTCATGGCCATCATGGGGAGGATGGCAACTTATACCGGCAAACTCATCACATGGGAAATGGCTTTCAACTCGAAAGAAGATTTGACTCCGCCGAAATACGAGTTCGGCCCCATGCCGACTCCCCCCGTCGCCAGGCCGGGTATTACGCCTTTTGTGTAGCCGTATCGAACCGCCTGAGTTTTTCCCGAAGTGTGCTGGCTCGACCTGACCTTGCCCAGCATCGAAGAAAATCTGGCTCTGGACGAGGCCTTATTACTGCTGGCCGAGACCGGTTCTCTTAGTCCAACACTGCGGTTCTGGGAGGTGGATCGGCCGGCGGTAGTGCTGGGGATAAATAGTTGTCTGGCCGATGAGGTTACTCTGGGCGTATGTCAACGCGATCGGGTTGCAGTAGCCCGGCGGTGCAGTGGCGGTGGAACTGTGGTGCTCGCACCAGGCTGTCTGGTTTTTTCGCTGATCCTGCCCATGACCGACGGCACTGCCCTGAACGCTCGCCATTCGGTAAGTATGGTGCTCAGTCGAATTGCAGAAAGTTTCCAGCAGCGTGGAATAGCGGTGCAGCTGGCCGGCATCAGCGATCTGGTCTGGCAACAACGCAAAGTCTCCGGCAATTCGCAACGACGTTTACGCCGTTATTTTCTCCATCACGGCACTTTGCTTTACGATTTCGACATCGCACTGGTAGAGCGTTATTTACCGATACCAGCACGGCAACCAGAGTATCGTCAAAATCGCCCCCACCGGGAATTCCTGACGAACCTGCCGATGACGCGTGGCGAATTGCTGGCGTGTGTGCGTCGGGCATTCGAAGCGGAGCATCTTTTCGCGGACCATGTTCCGCCGGGTTCATTTTCGCAACTGTCGGCTGCGGTTACGGATCTGGTGCAGAACAAGTATGCCCGCCCGGACTGGCTGAGACGGCGTTGAGCAATTCTTCGATTTGCTCCACACAGCCCATCAGCGACACAGCAGCCATTTCAAAATTGGTGTGGTCCGAAACCTGGCGATAACTGGTCGCCAGCAATTCCGCTACTCGTTTGAGTTTCGGCAATTTGCCCCGAGCGCGGCGGAGGTATTCCTGAGCGTCCTGGCGTTGCCAGCTGGGTTCCAGGGCCCGCACGTAGTCAAAAATCTGTCGGTGCACTTCGTGCAGATGCGGTGCTTGCTCCAGTTCCTCAGCGTGTTTCAAAAACCGCCGCACCATCCACAGGTGGGCGTTAATCACATTCAATCGCCGCATGACTTCTTCGGGAGCCATGGCCCTGCCCCGTGTTTTCAGGCATGCTCCTTCACAGACGTTTTTCCACGCGGCAAATCCAATAATACCCAGACGAATTACGAATCTTCACGTGCCGAGCCAGGACAAAGATTTTCCGCAAGCACCAGCCTGAGCGGTACAGGTTAGGAAATTTCCCAGCCACGCCGGTATTCCTTACGGAGGAAGCGTTCGGCTTCGGGATCGTTGACTGCCTGGCAGCGAGCTGCATCCCAGTGGATGGGGCGTTGCAAGCGGTAAGCAGCCACTCCGAGAAGCACCGTTTCGGTCAAAGGCCCGGCATAGTCGAAGTGGCACAGAGTTTGACCGTTGTTCTTGCAAGCCTGCACCCATTCCCGATGGTGCCCCACAGATTCTGGAATGGACGGTTTCGGTCGCGGCGCATTGGCAAACTGTTTTTCCGGTAACAAACGATGTTGACCATAGTCGGCTATCAGCATGCCCTTGCTCCCAACAAACAAGACGCCATCTCCCCATTTAGGCAACAAACCCGGCTCGTCGAAATATTTGGGCCGTTTTCCGCCATCGTACCAGGTCAGCTTGACCGGTGGCAGGTTGTCGCGGGCTGGAAATTCGTAATGCACGATCAACCAAACGGCGGCAGATTCGGGATGGGGTTTAGGCCCCTCTGCAGCGACCACTGTGGGATGCCGCAGTTTTAACGCCCAGAACGCCAGGTCTATGTAATGGCAGCCCATGTCGGCCAGGGTCCCGCCACCAAAGTCCCACCACCTTCGCCACCAGAATGGCACGTAAGTCGGATGGTAAGGACGATAGGGCGCTGGTCCCAGCCACAAATCCCAGTCCAACCCTTCGGGAACCGGAGGCGTCTCCTTCGGCCGATCCACGCCGCCGAACGACCGACCGCACCAGACGTGTACCTCACGCACCTCCCCAATCGCACCGCTCTCGATCCATTCCACAACCCGTCGGTAGTTGCTGCCGGCATGAATCTGCGTACCCATCTGGGTAACCCGCTTATATTTCCTGGCGGTCTCGCTAACCAGCCGGGCTTCGTGCACGGTATGCGTCAGGGGTTTTTCGCAATAAACATGGCAACCCGCTTTCAATGCCAACAGCGTCGCCGGCGCGTGCGTGTGATCCGGTGTCGAAACTATCACCGCATCGAGTTTCTCCTTATCCAGCAGGAGCCGGTAATCGGTATAAAAACTCGCATTGGGAAACCTCTCCCGCATAGCGGCGACTTCTTTGCGACTGGTGTGCACATCACATAAGGCCACGATTTCGCCGCCCGCCGCCACCACGTTGTTGATGTTGTACGCACCTTGACCGGCGATACCGATGGCGCCTACCCGCAGTTTTTCATTGGCCGCATACGTGCAGGCGCCGCCTTTCAGGATCACGAAACCTGCTCCCCAGCTGACCGACTTTAGGAAAGTTCGCCGTTGCATGGTTTGGCTCCCCTGGGAATTACCGGCCCGACCAGACCGACGTTCGTTGTTTTACTTACGGCCCATTGTACTGACCGCATCCGCGTTCGCCAGTAGCACAGGGAAAGCTCGAACGAAAACTCACATCTCTTTTTCAACCAGCGCCGAGGTAACCGCTAATTCCACCACCGCCAGCCAGGAACACACTATAGCGATTGGGGCGGTTTTGCCGATAGTACGTAGTGTAGCGTGCCGGAGAGGGCACCGCCAGATCGCTGCCTCGTGCGCACTTCGAGGACAAATTCGGTCTCGGTGAGCGCAAGCAAGGAGAGCACTCATGCAGTGGCTTCCAAATACACCCAAACGGTCGCTGGTATCTCGCCGCATGTTCGGACAATTGGGACTGGTACTGGCGATAAGCCTTGGCATCTGCCGCTGCCTTCAGTCTGCGCCAACTGTTGAGCAAATGCTCACCTTCCAACCCAGGCAGAAAGGTGTGGCCATCTCCACGCCGACCCAGGCTGAGTATCCGCAATGCAAGGTGGAACTTGTGCAAGGCACTTCCCCGGGCTCTACGGGCTGGGCGTTGCGCGATCCGCAGGGGCGATTTCTCCGAAGGTTCATGGACACCAACGGCGACCGCTACCCCGACCAGTGGTGCTACTACAAGGACGGCGTTGAGGTTTACCGCGAAGTGGACAGCAATTTCAATGGCAAAGTGGACCGCTATTACTGGCTCAACACCGCCGGCATGAAAATCGGGCTCGACCGGGACGAAGATGGCACGATTGACGATTGGCTCGCATTGTCGCCGGAAGAATTGAGCCAGCTGGCCGCCCAGGCCCTGGCTACGCGGGATTACCGTTTATTTCAGACTCTCCTGGTGAAAGAGGAAGACCTGCAGGCTTTGGGATTGCCCACGCGAGAGGTCGAACGCATCCGCGAACTGCGTAAGCAAACGGAACAGAAGTTCCGCCAGGCTTGCGCAGCCTTACCGCAACTCAACGAAACTACCCGCTGGATGCATTTTGAAGCGGGTCCTCCTGCTCGCATCCCTGCCGACACTTACGGCATGAAACGAGATGTCTTGATGCTCCATCGTGGCCTGGTGATCGTCGAAACCGCTGGGAAACAGGACGTCATTCAACTGGGCGAAATGCTTTTGGTGGGTGAAGCCTGGAAGCTCGTGGATGCTCCAGGCAACAACATGGTCGCCGAAAATCATCGCTCCGCCGTTCCGGACGAACTGCAATTACTTTTGAAAAAGCTTGCCGATCTCGATCAGCGTCATCCACCCACGCAGGGAACCGGCCCGAATCCTGTCCTAGCCCGCTTTTATCTCGAACGGGCCCAGCTAATCGAATCCATCCTTGCTAAGGTCAAAGAACCCGCCGATCGTGTACTGTGGGTCAAACAGCTGGCCGATACCCTCAGTTCGGCCGCTCAGGCCAGTCCCCAGAGCGACCGGACGGCTTTACAACGTTTACAAGCCCTGGCGGAGCAGTTGCAGCGTAGCGAGCCGGGAAGCGAGTTAGCCGCCTATGTTGCATTCCGCGAACTCAACACCGATTACACTATCAAGTCCGCCCTCGCCTCCAAACCCGAAGATATCCTGACATTGCAAAATCGCCACGTGGAGCGGCTTATTCAGTTCGCCCGCACTTTCCCGAAAGCAACCGAAGCTGCGGAAGCCCTCTGGCAGATCGCCATGCATCTCGAACTGCAAAATAAAGATGCCGAAGCTAAGCAATACTATCAGCAACTGGTTCGCACCTTTCCACCCAGCAATCCTAACGCCGCTAAAGCTGCTGGCGCACTGCGTCGTCTCGACTTAGAAGGCAAACCCTGGGAACTTACCGTACCGGTTACCAGTCTGAACGGGCAAACTTATAATCCTCAGGCTTTACGTGGAAAAGTCGTCGTGGTTTATTACTGGGCCAGCTGGTGCAAATCTGTCCCGGAAGATTTCGCCCGGCTGCATAAGTTGCAGCAAGACCTCGGCAGCCAAGCCGTCGAGATCGTGGCCATCAATATTGACGAAAATCAGGCCGACGCTCTAGCCAGCCTCAAGAACACTAAAGCTCCGGGAATTCAACTATATGCCGGGGGCGGTCCAGATGGGCCAGCGGCTACTTATTACGGCCTGATGGCTTTCCCGCACCTGTTCCTCATCGGCCGGGATGGTAAAGTCCTCGACCACGCCCTGGAACTGAGCAGCCTGGAAATGGCCGTCCGTAAAGCCGCCAGCAAATGATCTCGCCACTATCATTGACTAAATTTTCCAGGCCGAGGGTGTAAATCCATCTGGAAACATATAGGCATAGGGATTAGACCGAGGTAGTGGCGTGTTGATTGGATAGGGGCACCCAGAAGCGCGCCCCTATCGGAATTTAAATCCAGCCGGACCTGTCTATGAAACTTTGCGAAGGGCGCTCGGGTTTTCCGCAGTGCAACCATTTTAGCTTGTGAGCTGTTTACGCCGACCACTCGCCCCTTGCCAGATATTAACGCTGTGCTGTCGATCCCTTAGAATGGGATAAGTATAACAGGAATTTTCGTCGCTTCCGCTAGCTGGTGCGTACTCGGCGCGCTTGCCATCTATATACTGTATTCAAGAGATAGCCCCGCGAATCCAGACTTATTGCTCACTGACCAGACAAAAAACAATGCGAGTCGGCGGTATTATTCTTTGCGGTGGAGAAAGTCGCCGTATGGGGAAACCGAAAGCCGCTCTCCCATTCGGTTCGGAGACCGTGCTGGCACGTATTGTCCGCACGGTGGCAGGTGTGGTCGAACCAGTCGTTCTCGTTCGCCGACCGCAGCAGGAGTTACCGCCACTCCCCTTTCCCGTGTTCCGGTCTAATTCGGGCCACACCGATGAGCCTGCAGCAGCACCGGAGTGTCAACCTCGTTCACAGCCGTCATTGATCCTGGCCGAAGATGTCTTTGCCGGGGAAGGACCACTTGCAGGTATCCATGCCGGTTTACTGGCTTTGCAAGAACAGGTAACCCACGCATTAGTAGTTTCCTGCGACGTGCCTCTGGTTAGTGCATCCTTCCTGACCCGGCTGATTACTATATTTCAGCAAGCTAACGCTTCTCGGCCGCCCGGGGCTCCGCCGTTTCTGGCGTGCGTTCCTGTGAACTGCGGGCAACGGCATCCTTTAGTGGCTCTCTATGCGTGTGCTGTGCTACCCATAGTGGAGCGGCTACTTCAGGCACGTTTACTGCGACCCGCTTTTTTGCTTCAAGAGATTCCAGTCCGCTGGATTCACGAACATGAATGGGCCGACACGGACCCGCACTCGCTTTCCCTGCTCAATATCAATACCCCCGCTGACTACGAACTTGCCCTTCGGTATTTAGAACTAACAAACCGCGCCTCCGACAAATGACATACGCTGAAGCCCTTAGCCATTAATGTTCCTGGTTTCCAGGGGAAGCTAAGCTGGATGCGTCTGCGGATGCCTTTTCTTTTTGCGACTGGTACAGTTGTTGAATCAAGGTACGCCAGGTTTCAAGCCGCTGACGAATTTCCGCCTCGTAGCCGCGATCACTTGGTTCATAGTAAATTCGCGGCTCTGGTAGAAACCGCTGCGGTACAAACCCACCTGGAAAATCGTGACTGTAGAGGTAACCCTCACCCCGACCGAGCTGGCTAGCTCCAGCATAGCTGGCGTCACGCAGGGCTGGCGGAACTTCCAAAGTGCGTCCCTGTTGGACATCGTGACGTGCTGCCTGGATAGCTCGCGCGACGGCATCTGATTTCGGAGCCGTCGCATTATAAATCGTGGCCTGAGCCAGTGCGAAGACACATTCCGGCAGACCGAGAAATTCAACCGCCTGCTGTGCCGCTACTGCTATCTGCAACGCTCGTGGATCAGCATTGCCGATATCTTCTGATGCACAAATGACAATTCTGCGTGCGATAAACCGAACATCCTCGCCGGATTCTAACATTCGCGCCAGCCAGTATAGAGATGCATCTACATCACTACCTCGCATGCTCTTAATAAAGGCGCTCGCCAGATCGTAGTGGGTATCGCCGCTCTTGTCAAACTCCAAAGCTTTTCGCTGAATGGAATCGCGCACTGCCTCTAAGCTTAGGTGCACAGGCCTTTCATGGCAGGAAAGCACCGCCACTTCTAGGGCTGTTAACGCACGTCGAGCATCGCCATCGCAAACTTCCGCCAGAAAACGGAGCGCCTGAGGGTCAACCTGCACGGGGATGTTACCCAACCCACGTTCCTTATCCGCTAAAGCCCGTCGAAGCAACAATTCGATCTGTTCCGGGCTTAGCGGCTCGAAAGTAAAGATTTGACTGCGGCTTACCAGCGGCGCATTAAGAGCGAAAAAAGGATTTTGCGTCGTGGCACCGATTAAGGTCACGATCCCCGATTCAATATCGGACAGCAGCACGTCTTGCTGCGTGCGGTTGAAATGGTGGATTTCGTCTATAAACAGGATAGTCCTTATGCCGGTCGCTTCCGCATGGTGTCGAGCTTCTTCCAGTTCGTGCCGCACTTCTTTCAGCCCGACCGCAGCAGCATTCAACTCACGGAATCGGCATTTAGTTATGCGGGCGATGATATAGGCTAGTGTGGTTTTTCCAGTTCCAGGTGGACCATAGAAAATCACCGAACCGAGTCTATCTGCTTCTAACAGCCGCCGCAATAACTTTCCAGGTCCCAGAAAATGTTCCTGGCCTAAAAACTCATCCAGATTGCGCGGACGCATACGCACTGCGAGCGGCTCTAAGCCTTTCAAACGCTCCCGCATCGCGTCGGCATAAAGTCCAGGGCCTGGCATACATCTCCCTCCGATTACACCGCACTGCTATTATACGTGCCCGCTTTGTTTGCTCCAAACGCCGAACGCCAAGACCCCAGCCTCTATGCCCGACGATGAAAGAGCACCACGACATTTGACCGAATAACTGCGAAGAGTGCTGCGAAGCCACCGATTCAACGCTCGCTTCCATGGCAAGCACTGATTTGCTAAATCCACCCGGCAGATTCTTCGAGCACTATCGTACGCAAGGCATCTAACCACGTGGGATGATCATTAAGACAAGGACATCTAAAGAGCTGTGTGCCGCCGGCTTGCAAAAACAAATCCCGCATCTCCCGACCGATTTCGTCAATCGTTTCCAGGCAGTCGGTAGTGAACCCTGGCGTAACCACTAGCACTCGGCGTACTCCCTTTTGGGCAAGAGTATTTAGCGTTTCATCGAGATACGGTTGCAGCCATGGTTCACGACCAAACCGTGATTGATACGCGAGGACGTACTGTTCGGGAGCCAAACCTAAACGTTGCGCCAGCAGACGTACCGTTTGCTCAACCTGTTGAGGATAAGGGTCTCCGGCTTTTGCATATCGAACCGGGATACCGTGAAAACTAAATATAATTTTCTCGGGCGGCTCATCGAGTTTGTCAACTGTTTCCCGGACAATTGCACATTCCGCCTCTAAATAGCCAGCGTGCTCATAAAATGGGGGAACTATACGTAAAGGAGGTATAACCCGCTGACGCATAAGAGTTCTAAACAACGCATCGAGGGCTGAAGCTGTTGTAGTTGCCGAGTATTGAGGATATAAGGGTACCACAACGAGGCGATCTATTCCCTGCTGAATCATAGCAGGGACTGTTTCGTCCGTAGTTGGGTGACCATATCGCATCGCATAGCCGACGAGGAACTTTTCACCGAGACGTTCTTGTAATCCCCGTACCTGCAGCTCGGTATAGTGCTTGAGCGGAAACCCAGTTTGCGGGTCCCAGATGTGTTGATATTTCTCCGCGGATTGTTTTGGGCGAAAGACCAGTACTATACCATAAAGAATCGGCCACCATAGCCACCGGGGCAATTCAATCACCCGCGGGTCGCTCAAAAATTGCCGCAAGTATCGCCGTACTGCCGCAACACTCGGATCGTCCGGTGATCCTAGCTGCAATAGCAAGACACCCACTCGGCTTCCGGTAATCATTTCTGTCTTCTGGTGGCTTTAGTAATTGAGTCCCTTTACACAGGTTCCTGCATGGTCAGGCAATGGAGAGCACCGAGTCCCAATATTAGATCGCCACTATAAATCCCAACCACAGTACGGTCGGGAAAAAGTTCACCGAGCACATTAAGGGCTGCACGATCGGCTGGATCATTGAAAGTAGGAACAAGCACCACCCGATTGGCGACGTAAAAGTTGGCATAACTGGCCGGCAGACGTTGTCCTTGAAAGAATCTAGGCTCGGGCAAAGGTAACTCGACAATTCGCCAGGATCGTCCTATGGTTGGCAACTGTTTTCGCAGAAGCTCATAATTCTCCTCATAAATTGCGTAATTAGGGTCCTGCCGATCAGTAGGTTTCACTAACAAGATCGTATCCGGTCCTGCAAAGCGTGCGATGTCGTCTATATGTCCGTGCGTATCGTCGCCGAGGAGTCCACGCGCAAGCCAGATTACCTGGCGCGCTCCCAGCCAGTCTTGAAACAACTTCTCGTAATCCTCACGGCTAAAACCAGGATTTCGTTGCTGCTGTTCACTTAACAAACATTCCTCAGTAGCCAGGATGACCCCAGCGCCGTTGCTGTCAATGGCTCCGCCTTCTAATACCACAGGTCTACCTTGATAACTAACATGAACGACGCTGGCTTGAGTTAGCTTAGCGATCTCCAGGCCAGCCTCGTTGTCATCTTGCCAGTCCGGATATTTAGACCAGCCCCGGAATTGCCATTTCAGGGCTACTTTGTGACCTCGTTGGTCATAGACGAATATAGGAGCGTAATCGCGCGTCCACACCCGATTAGTGCGTACGTGGTGAAAGCGGATACCGTGCACAGGAACGTGAGAAAATTCCAGCACCCTAATCGCCGCACGCTCTTCGGCGGCATCTCGCACGAGTATGTGCACTGTTTCGGAATGTTGCAACCAGCGAACAATTTCGGCATAAACCCAGGGAATCGGCTCGAATTTGTTCGGCCAATCATCATGATTATGTGGCCAGGCAATCCAGGTGGCGCAGTGTCGTTGCCATTCTGCAGGCCAATTAAGAGTTACACTCAGACTATTATCAGCCATTATCGCCATGGATTGTTATCTAAGAATCGGCTTGTTAGACCTTGATAAGCGTCAATTCTGCGATCCCGCAGGAAGGGCCAATTGCGGCGTACCGCTTCGATTTGCGACTTATCAATTCGACAGAGCAGGATTTCTTCATGGTCGTGACTGGCTTGCGCCAGGATGCGTCCAAAGGGGTCGCTAACAAACGAACCACCCCAGAACTCCAGGCCGCCAGACGGAGGTCCTTCATGGCCAACCCGATTCACTGCCGCGACAAAGACCCCATTCGCTATCGCATGACTCCGCTGAACGGTCTGCCAGGCACTATATTGGTCGGCTCCCCAGGTATCTTTCTCGTGAGGGTGCCAGCCAATCGCTGTCGGGTAAAGCAAGATCTCTGCTCCCTGCAGTACAGTTAGACGCGCAGCTTCCGGAAACCATTGATCCCAGCATATTAAGGTGCCAATTTTACCTGCCGCGGTAGCGAAGGCGCGAAAACCTAGGTCCCCGGGGGTGAAATAATACTTTTCGTAGTACAAAGGATCATCAGGAATGTGCATCTTGCGATAGATTCCGCAACAATGGCCATCAGCGTCAATGACAATGACCGAGTTATGGTAAAGTCCCGGGGCGCGACGCTCGAAGAGAGGCACAACCAGGACAACATGTAAGTCGCGTGCAAGACCCTGCATAAGTTCTGTCGTGGGGCCTGGTATCGGTTCGGCAAAGTCAAAGAAACGCGGATCTTCGGTTTGGCAAAAATATTGTGTCTTGAAAAGTTCGGGCAAGCAAATCAGCATCGCGCCCCGTTCGTGGGCCTGAATAATCCTCTCCCTGGCACGCTGTACATTTATTTCGGGGTCCTCTTCACAGCGTAGCTGAATTAGAGCAATCGAAATTTCCACAGGGGAAGATTGCATATTGATACCCCGGAGAGATTCGTTGACTTTTGCCGCACATTATTTCACGCATCGCGTCATCCCAAGGGGTGCCGACATGGCGTTCTTATCTTATAATGAACACATCATTACAGGCAAGAGAAGGAGGAAGCTGGTCATGAAACACCTGATTGTGCTACTCGCGCTTGGATGGTGGCTTGCATCGGGGCTATCCGCGGACTGGCCTAACTGGCTGGGACCAAACCGCAATGGCAGCTCACCGCAAACCGGTCTGCTCACCACCTGGCCGGCTGGAGGCCCTAAATTATTGTGGAAGATTGAAGGCGGTGACGGTTACTCCTCAGTCGCGGTGGCCGGGGGAAGAGCCTATACGATCGTCCAGCGTCAGGATCGTGAAATTGTCCTGTGTTTAGACGCGAACACCGGCAAGGCGGTCTGGACCTACGACATTGGTCCTGGTTTTCACAATGAATACGGTAATGGCCCGCGCAGTACGCCTGCTGTAGATGATAACCGCGTCTATATAACCTCGGTGAACGGCCCGGTTCTTTGTTTGGAGGCGAATACGGGCAAACGAATCTGGCAGCGGGATTTGCTTCGAGACTTTGGCGCAAAACGCATTACCTGGGGTATGTCTGCGTCACCGCTGGTTGAGGAAAACTTAGTGCTGGTGATACCCGGTGCACCTGGAGCCAGCGTCGCGGCACTGAACAAAATGACCGGCGAAGTAGTCTGGAAAACGGGCGACGACCAGGCTGCGTATGCTTCTCCGAATATAGCGACGATTCAAGGGAGAAAGATTGCCCTATTTTTCACCGCCAGCGGTTTACATGGAGTAGATTTCCGCAGCGGCACACTCCTCTGGCAAATCCCATGGAAAACGGATTACGGCTGCAATATATGTACCCCACTTGTAATTGACGATCTGGTTTTCATCGCTTCTGGCGAACAAATGGGGTGCGCCTTATATCGTCTCAGCACGACGCCTCCCCAGCTGGTCTGGCAAAGTCGCGGAGCCAAGAGTGTTATGAAAAATTATTGGGCCAATGCTGTTCATCATAACGGTTATTTATACGGTGTTTCTGGCGAATTTAGTGGGGTGATCAATCTCAATTGCGTAGAACTGAAGACCGGTCGGTTGGTCTGGTCGCAACCACGTTTCGGGAAAGCGGCGATTACTCTGGCCGACGGCCATCTGTTTATTACTACCAAGACGGGCGATTTAGTTTTGGTAGAAGCAACTCCGAAGGGCTATGTGGAGAAAGCCAGGTTGACCGGTTACTTAGGTGATAATCGCACGGTGCCAACGATTGCAGACGGCAAACTTTACCTGCGGGATCGCCGCTATATCTATTGCCTCGATCTACGGCGCCAGTAGATCCTCGGACATTCTGGGAATAACTGGAGGCCCCCTCCTCTGAAGCAGTTTGGAGAGCGAGGCTTTGGCTCATTATGTCGCTTACTTAGAAGGTGCCAGAGACGGTGGGCGTTTTCCTTACAAAAGCTGGCCCGGGCCAGACATAGACCAACCGGTTCTGGTACGCTACGACCTGGAAAAAGTGCGTCTGGCAGTTACTCCCCAGCAGCTGGCCCTGCGGCCGCCGACGCTCTGGCGGTATCGCGAGCTATTGCCTCTGCCCACCGAGGTTGAGCCAGTGAGTTTAGGCGAGGGATGGACTCCGCTTATCGAGTGTCCGCGCCTGGCCACTGAATTTGGATTAAAGCGTTTATTGGTTAAGGATGAATCGCAATTGCCGAGCGGCAGTTTCAAAAGTCGCGGAATGAGCGTAGCGGTGAGCATGGCGAAATGGCTAGGGGCCAGGCGCGTAGCAATTCCCAGTGCGGGTAATGCAGGCGGCGCATTAGCACTTTACGCTGCTCGAGCGGGCCTCGAAGCCTATATCTTTATGCCTGTAGATACACCGCGAATCAATATACTCGAAGCGAGTTTAGCGGGAGGAAAGGTTTATTTAGTTCCCGGCCTTATTTCTGATTGTGCTCGTTTAGTTCGACTTGGTGTTTTGCGATTTGGCTGGTTGAACGTGTCCACCCTTCGGGAACCTTATCGTGTGGAAGGTAAGAAAACAATGGGACTAGAATTGGTCGAGCAGTTGGGCTGGCAACTGCCGGATGTTATTCTCTATCCTACCGGCGGAGGTACAGGGTTGATAGGAATGTGGAAGGCTTTGGAGGAGCTGCGCCAATTAGGCTGGTTGAAAGGAGAGAAACTGCCCCGCTTTTATGCATGTCAGTCCGATGGATGCGCACCAATCGTCCGTGCCTTTGAGAAAGGGCAACTTAGAGCGGAACCTATTCCGAATCCGCAAACAGAAGCGAGTGGGTTGCGCGTGCCCGAAGCATTTGGCGATTTTCTAATATTAGATGCAGTGCGTAAAAGCGGCGGTGCTGCCATTGCTGGTCGGGAGACTAACATTCGGTTCTGGATGCAGCATGTAGCTCGTCTGGAGGGGTTGGCCATTTGTCCCGAAGCTGCGGTTTGCTTTGATGCCTTGCAAACCCTCATTGAGAACCAGAAAGTTCGGGCTGATGAGACTGTTGTAATCTTCAATACAGGGGCCGCCCAGAAGTACCCTCAGCTATTCGAGCCGACTTGTCCGGTTATCAGGTCTATCGAGGAGGTCGAAGTGGCCATTGGAACTGCCAGCGATGTTTAGCCCGACACTAACTCGGCGAAGGCCTCACGAGCTATCGCGAGTGTCTGGTCTAAGATAGCATCATCATGAGCTGTGGACACGAAGGCTGCTTCAAATTGGCTGCACGGCAGATATACACCGCGTTCGAGCATTGCCCAGAAAAACTTAGCAAATCGTTTGGTGTCGCTTTTCAGTGCTTCGCGGTAGTCGGTAACAGGTTGCTCATGGAAAAACAGCGTCCACATACTTCCTGCCTGGGCGATCTGATGGGGGATTGAATGATTGCGCGCCAGTTCGCTAAGCCCTTGACAAAGCCGTTTGGTTCGGCGTTCTAATAAATCGTAAGGTTGCAACCTTTCTAGTTCCCGCAAGGTGGCCAAACCACAGGCTACAGCCAATGGATTTCCCGACAGTGTGCCGGCCTGAAAGACTGGCCCAACAGGAGCGATTTTCTTCATGATCTCAGCTCGACCTCCATACGCCCCGACAGGAAGTCCCCCGCCTATGATCTTGCCTAGAACGACTAAGTCGGGTCCTTCTTTAGGTTGGAGTTGTTGACGAGCTAAGAACTCCTGCGCCCCGCCCCAGGCAAGACGGAAACCGGTCATAACTTCGTCGTAAATAAGCAAGGCGCCATACCGTTGTGTAAGTTCGCGTGCCGCATGGAGAAAATCACGGGTAGGTAAAACTACACCCATGTTGCCAACGACTGGCTCTAAAATAACGGCAGCGATAGTTGTGCCTTGGGTTCGGAAAGCCTCTTCCAACGCGGATACATCATTATAGTGCAAGCAGATAGTGTCGGCAGTGCAACCCGGTGTGACACCGGGGCTATTCGGCACGCCTAATGTTGTGGCGCTGGAACCTGCCTGCACGAGCAAAGAATCCACGTGGCCATGATAACATCCAGCAAACTTTATAATGCGATTTCGGCCGGTAAAACCACGCGCCAAACGAATGGCGCTCATGGCAGCTTCTGTCCCCGAATTGACCAGGCGCACCATTTCCACGCCGGGGACGGCTCTACATATCAGCTCTGCTAACTCGGTTTCGCGCTCGGTCGGAGCACCAAAGCTGGTGCCACAACGCGCCACCTCTTCAATTGCTGATAGCACTGCCGGATATGCGTGGCCTAATATCAACGGCCCCCAGGAAGCTACATAATCTATATAGCGGTTCCCGTCTATATCCCAAATATAAGGCCCCTGTCCGCGCGAAATGAATATGGGATCTCCGCCCACTGCGCCGAAAGCGCGAGCAGGACTGTTCACGCCGCCGGGAATGACTTGCACCGCTCGTTGATAAGCATAGCGACTGCGTTCACGTGGGAAGGTTGTGGTCATAGTGTGCGTTCACCCTTAGCTATATTCTCGGAAGGTTTGAAAAGTATCGCGGCAATTTTGTTGCATTCGCGTTATTTCTTAAGTGCCTGCAATTTTTCCTCCGCCAGGAGTATCCAGCCTTCCATGTCAGGGAGACCGACAAATCGTTTCCACTCCGGAGGCGTGTTTTGGCCTGTGCGTAATGTAGCGATTTGTTGCCAGAGGTTTAGGGCTGGCTCTACCTGACCGACCTGCTCATGTTCGAGTGCTTGCAAGGCAGCTTCAATCACCGGATGGGAGTGAATTTCCCGGGGTTGTTGCCGCCGGAGCCAATCGAGTGCGAACTGATGTTTGTCGAGCCGAAGTTGAATCCGCTGAACAATTTCTTTAGCCTCCTGTGCTTCTGCACGCATCGCGTAACGTTCCAGGAAATATTTGATTTTCAGCCGGGCTTCGGGCCAGCTTTTCGGCTCCTGCACATGCGCGAGCTTTTGAATTTCCTCTATAAGATGCGGCACCTCCAGCTTTGCTATGAGTGATCGTGCTAGTTCGGCAAACTCGATGTTATCAAACTCCCGAGCCCAGATGCGTTCTAAATCTTTCCGCGCACGTTGTGCTTCGCTGGTTAGGGAACGTTCCACAGAGGCCCAGGTTTCTTTGTTTTGCAAAAACTTCTGGAGCCGGTCCAGGATCATAGCAGCTTCGATACGCCACAGGTAGTTTCGAGCCTGGTTTGCACGCTCACCTTCTTCCTGGCCAGCGACTAACTCTAATTTTCGTATCGCATCGTACCAGATGGCAAAGGCGTCGCCGGTCTGCCCTTCCTTATAAAGAGCCTCGCCTCTTTCATAAAGGGCAACGGCTTCACGGAGTGGCTTATCCGGGTCGGGCCAGAGAATATAGACCACTAGGCCGACAATAAGCATCAGCATGAAAGATAATCCAAGCGCTGTAAAAAGTTTCTCCTTCTGTTTGCGTGACCAGCGGCGGCGTGAGGATTTTCTTTCTCGGGTAGTGAGAATGGCACGAGCGGCGCTTTTATCTTCATCGGAGCTAGTTCGCGTTAACTGCTTAGCCGCATCTGCCGCCAGACTTTTTCCCTCTCTATATTGTTCGAGAATACGTTCTAGAGTTTGAGCAACCGTTTTGGCATCGCGGGGCCGATGATCGCGTTTTTTCTCTAATAACTGGTCAATTAAGCTGTCCAATTCCGCCGGGACATCTGGAGCAAATTCGCGTACTCGGGGAGGTTTAGCACGCAAGTGCTTCATAAGCATCTGCACAGGACTATCGGCTTCAAAAGGCCGCCGACCGGCGATAAGCTCAAATAACACAACGCCGAGCGAATAAAGGTCCGTTCGGTGGTCAATATCGGCTTCACCCCGACACTGTTCAGGCGACATATAGGCCGCTGTTCCCACGGTATAGTTGGCAGAGGTAAGCGCAGTGCGATCTAAGTCCTTGGCAATGCCGAAATCGGTTAACTTCACCTTTCCATCCTTGGTAACCATCAGGTTGCTGGGCTTGAGGTCGCGGTGCAGGATGCCTTTGTCATGAACGTGTTGCAGGGCGGCACAGACCTGCTTAGCGATTTCGGCAGCCTCCTGCCAGCTGAGTCGCCGACGGCGTTCCAGAACGCGGTCTAAACTTTCTCCCTCAATAAACTCCATCGCATAAAAAGGCCGACCACGAAACTTCCCTATGGCTACAAGCTGAACCACGTTCGGGTGGCGCAGTTGCTTGAGAACATCCGCTTCCCGCTCAAAGCGTGCCTGGGCTTTGGGATTGGAGTCGAGCCCGGCCAGCATGAGCTTCAGGGCGACACGCCGGCCGGTCTCCTCGTGCCGCGCCAGATAGACCGCTCCCATGGCGCCCTGACCGAGCTCTTTTTCGATGGTAAACGTACCCAATCGTTCGCCGGGTTGCATGATACGGCTCCTGATTTTCCTGGAGTTAATGTAAGCCGGGTGAATCGCCTCGCAAAGGGTGCATGACCGTTAGGCCGGGTAAAAACTGCTTGCTTTGCGGAGCAAAAACCTCCCCGCGCGATGACGTGCTGGTAATGCTTGTTGCGCCGGATTTGCCGACCGTATGTTTGACTCGGGTCGTTCCGTGTAGTAAGAATGTATCGGAAACAACGAACCAGCCATTTCACCGGGCTTTACCGATTTTGCCGAACGCACGAAATTTCCTGCTGGATTGGTGAGCGGTTTGGCCCGGCTCCCCATGGCTTTCCCGTCCAAGCCTGGGAGAACGACATGCCCGGTCGCTATCCTTATGCTGGCTCACACGCTCGCCGTGTGCAGCTACTGGTCGAAACGCTTGAAGAACGATTGGCTCCGGTTCAGTATCCGCTCTGGCACCTTCAGGTTCAGCCGCACAACTACGCCAAGGATACGGTGTTAGTTCGCACTTCGAGCGAGAGTGCTCTAACATTGTTCACCGGTTATCAAAAACTGTTTAGCGAGACGAAAAGAATCGCTGCGGACGTTTACGAACTGCGCCTGCAACCCCAAACCACGCTGGCCGATGCCGTGAGGCTTTTGCGCGCCGTGCCTGGGGTGATCCGAGTAGAGCCCAACTACCGCATCCAGCTCGCCGCCGTCCCCAATGATCCTATGTTTTCTTCGCAATGGGCCTTGGCAAACAATCAAACAGGCGCGGATATCCGTGCCCTGGCCGCCTGGGATATAAATACCAATGCCTCTAATATCACCGTAGCGGTGATTGACACCGGCATAGATTACAAGCATTCTGACCTGGCCGCTAATATGTGGCGCAATTCGCGCGAAATTCCTAATAACGGCCTCGATGACGATGGCAACGGTTATATAGATGACGTGTTCGGGTACGATTTCGCCAATAACGATAGCGACCCGATGGACGATCATGGACATGGCACGCATGTTGCGGGAATTATCGGTGCTGTTGCCAATAATGGACGCGGCATTGCAGGAGTTGCCTGGAATGTTCGCTTGATGGCGGTGAAATTTCTTAGTTCGAATGGTACCGGTACGGTAGCGGATGCGGTGCGGGCCATTGATTACGCTGTGCAGATGGGCGCCCGCATCATCAACGCCAGCTGGGGCGGTGCTGGTTACAGTAGTATCCTCGCGCAAGCCATCAATCGCGCGGAAAACGCTGGGGTGCTTTTCGTTACCGCGGCGGGAAACAACGGCACGAACAACGACCAGACCCCTACATACCCGGCGAGTTTCCCTAATACTAATATTCTGGCCGTCGCCGCTAGCGACCGTAACGATAACCTGGCCACCTTTTCCAACTTCGGGCCGAGCACAGTCCACCTGGCTGCCCCTGGCGTCGGAATACTCAGCACGTTGCCGAACGACGGCTATGCAAGCTGGAGCGGGACATCTATGGCCGCCCCCCACGTAAGCGGTGCCGCTGCTTTGTTATGGGCCATGCATCCGGACTGGAATTTTCGGCAGGTTAAGGATCGTCTATTGAAGACAGTGGACCCCTTGCCTTCCCTTCAAGGGAAGTTGCTCACCGGAGGGCGGCTTAATCTTGAGCGTGCTCTACAAGAATCACCAGTTCGGGATACCTTAGGGCCCCGGGTGCTACGCGTTAATTGGAACAGAACCGCTCAGGCGCTGCTCGGAGCACAGGTAACTTTTAGCGAGACGATCGCCACTTTTTCAGCGGATAGTGTGGTGGTCACCGATCCCGGCAATCAACGAGTCCGACTCCTGTCTATCCGCCGAATAAACCAGAATGCACCAGGCAGCACATTTGATCTAACATTTGCTCCGCAAACCCAGCCGGGTACCTATACCTTGCGAATAGGGCCGAACGTTACCGATCTGGCTGGTAACCCGATGGACCAGAACGCGGACGGCATCAACGGTGATCCAGTTCGGGACGCCTATGTGACTCAAATCACCTTGACACCCATTTATACCTATCGCAGCGGTACACTAAACGCACCAATTCGCGATTATGCAACAACAACTGCTTCGCTTATCGTTTCCCAACCAGTGAAAATTACCAACGTGCAGGTACAGTTGAATGTCGAGCATAGCTGGACGGGCGATTTGGTCATCACGCTAACCTCTCCGTCGGGAAAAACAATAACCCTAGCAAACCGACGGGGCGGTTCCGGTGATAATTTTGCTGACACCGTCCTCACTGACCAGGCCGACGTTCCAATCGCTGCAGGAATCGCCCCGTTCCGTGGTAGTTACCGTCCTGAACAGCCCCTGGGAGTTTTCCGCGATCAAGATGCTTCCGGCACCTGGACTTTACGCATCCAGGACAGGGCTGGCGGTGATACCGGTCGCCTGGTCAACTGGAGCTTGTATATCGAAGGCTTACCGATAGCCAACAGCCGAGCACGCAGCACTTCCGCCAGGCCGTCTGGTTCAATTCGCAGGCCCCTGGTATCTAACGTAGAAAAGCTAACTGGGGACGCCGACACCGGCCCTTCTTTGACGCGATCAACGCCTTTCGCCAGCGCAACCTGGAGCGATTCGCTCTTCGACAACCCACTAGCATTTGGCAATAAGACCTACATTTCAAGCGTGGTGACCCTTACAAATGCTGATTTAGAAAGATACATGGCCTTGCAACAAGCCGATCAGGCACTAAGTGCGGGCATGCAAAATTTTGCGGTGGGAGGGAATTTCTGGCATTTCAGTAATCGAGACCTGGAATTTCTCAGCAGGTTGTTTGCGATTAGCAACGATTTAGCCGGCGGATTCTTTCGATATTCTAAGCTGCGCATCGTTCAATAGATTGAACGTGTTGATCTGGCAATGGCAGGTCGAATAGTCCGAACAACTCCTCATGCGATAAGCCTAGTGATGCAGGCCCCAGCTGATCGCCGATCACCTCTTGAAAAAGTTGCCGTTTACGATCGAGGATTTCCTGAATGCGAGATTCAATGGTATCCGGCACTAAATACCGAGTAACGAAAACCGGTTCTTTCTGACCGATGCGGTGGACACGATTGATTGCCTGTTCCTCAACGGCTGGATTCCACCAGCGATCAAAGAGAAAAACATAGTTCGCGCATTGCAAATTAAGCCCGACGCCACCACTGCTATAAGTGAGGAGTAATAACCGGCAAGCCGGGTCTTCCTGAAAGCGATGCAGATTAGCCTGCCGGGTCGCCGGGGGCAAACTACCATGAAATTGCACGGGATTCCACGCTCGGAACTCTGCAGCAATCTGCTGGAGTGGTTCGACCCATTGCGAGAATATCAGGGCTTTTCTCCCGCTTGCTAGAACTTCCTCTAAGTCGGAGTATAGTTGCTGCAACTTGGCACTTTCGCCACTGGCGGGATCAAAATTACAAATTTGCTTGAGACGAATGATCAATTCAAAAACATGCCTGACAGTGATCTGCCTTCCGAGGCTTTTGAGAAATATAACGCCCTCCTGTTCGGCCCGATCGTAGCTTTCACGCTGCCTGGCCCCCAGTTCGATGGCTACATCGCGGATCAGTTTGGGAGGCAAATCTGGTGCTGCCTGCTCTTTCGTTCTTCGCAGGACGTAATCTCGAAGTAAGTCCTTGATCTGAGCAACGGGCATATCAGGCTGAAGCAGCTTAGGTTGCAGAAATTCAAAGATGCTGTAAAGGTCAGTAATGCTATTTTCTATGGGCGTACCGCTAAGTGCCCAGTTGCGCTGGCCGCGCAGTTCGCGCACCAGGGATGCAGTTTTCGATTCGGCATTCTTGATGCGTTGAGCTTCATCCAGGATTACCAGGTCGAAAGAGGCTCCTCGTTGCGATAAGAAATCCGCATCACGGTGTAGAAGCTCGTAGTTAGCAACTTTTACTATGGCCGGGCCCACCCACAGCAGAGAACGCAGGGAGGAGTCTCCGACCACTGCTTCGACCGAAATTTCCGGTGCCCAGAAGCGAAATTCGCGGAGCCAGTTGGGTACTAAAGGCTTGGGACAAATAATCAAGGCGTTATTAATTTCGCCAAGATGATAAAGCAAGCGGAGCGTGAGAATGGCTTGCATGGTCTTGCCCAGGCCCATTTCGTCAGCCAGCAGCGCGAATTTACGTGGTAGCAAAAATGCGATTCCCTGCCACTGATAAGGAAACGGCCGGGCGGGTAACGGTAACTGTCGCCCGCGGAAAAAAGTTTGCACCGGCGGCTGTAACAAGTAAAACAATCGCTCCTGCATTGAGACTAAGCTTCCAGGCAGTTTCGACCTGGCAGGTGCAGTACGTTCATGAATCAGACTTTGCAACCTAGCCGAGGTTTGAACCTCGACACTGTCGTTGTGCATATTGAGACTTACCGGTCGTTCGATCTGAGGAAAGCGGTACGATTTCACACGTGGTATGCTAGCCGGCACATGAACTGTCCGAACGCGACAAACGGTATGACTTTCCGGGGCATGCGAAAATAGTTGCGGAGTTGGCGAACCTAAATACCAGGTGTGTACCTGGCAGCATACGCTAAGTGGAAAGCTAGAAACGACTGGAATATCCTGGCTCGCCTGGTTTTCGTTTTGTGAAGAATAGCCGGCCAGGCACATTTCAATGAGATAAGATGTCGCCTGTTTAGAACTAAGCGGCACGGTTCAGAACTCCCAAGCGCCGGGATTCGCGGATAGCCTCGCACAAGCGATCAAAGGGTTCGGCGAAGTCGAAACCAGTTAGTTTCGCTAACAAGTCGCGCAACCGTTGTTCGTGGCCGGCTTGTGAAGGTGGCAAGAGCAACTGCCAGGACTCGCTGGCAATGAGAACGACGCCTGGGGTTGCACTCGTGTTTTGGGGATTAGTTTCCAATAGTACCGCGGGGACCGGCAGGGCCGCACTAATAAGTATCTCTGGCGTGTCGGTGACGACGAAGTCGAGAGGCAGGCTGGCCTTGCTTAGCAAGGCCTTGCTCAGCACCTCAGCACAAATATAGGTCTTCCAGGTGGGGCCATAAAGAATCTGCTGTATGCGCGTCGGTTGCACCGGGCTGGTGATATGAAACTCATAAGGGCGGCCCCAGTGATTGGTGACCAAAAGCGCGCCGATCCAGCCCGTGGACTCCTGTAGCACCGTTAGAAAGCCGAGATTGGGTGGACTATCCAAGCGCTTCCTCCTTGACCGGCGTCAATGTTGTAGTCGAACAGCTCCAGGCCAAACTTGAGCGGATGGGAATTTTTCTGGCCGTGCGAAACTGGCGAAAATTTATCAACCAAGCGGCTTATTCACCTCTTTCCGGTTCACTCTGAGTGTAGCCGCTACCGACGCCGTCAAGATGATGAGATTTGTCTAAATAACGGGAAGGCTAATCGGCGTAGAATATGGCGAAGGTCTGGATGGGATGGGTTCGTTCGGTTCGGCGTCCACGTATTCGTAAAAGACATTTCGCTGGCGTGGAATATAACCAATCTCGCGGATAGCGTTCTTGATTTCTTCCAGGGTGAGGTAATAAATGGTGCCAGCGGCAGCAACGACGTTCTCCTCAATCATTAAACTTCCCATATCATTGGCGCCGAATAAGAGGCCAAGTTGCCCAATTTTGGGCCCTTGAGTGACCCAGGAGGATTGAATGTTCTTGATATTGTCTAAATAGAGTCGGCTTACTGCCTGGGTTTTCAGGTATTCGAAAGCACCGGCCGGAGGAATATAGGCCAGCTCGGTATTTTCCGGCTGGAAGGTCCAGCAGATAAAGGCGGTGAATCCGCCGGTTTCATCCTGCAGTTGCCGTAACCGCTCCAGGGTTTCAATCCGCTCAGCCAGAGTTTCGACATGACCGAACATCATGGTACAGGTGGATTTGCCCCCCAGTTCGTGCCAGACGCGGTGCACTTCGAGCCATTCGTCGGTGAGGCATTTATTCACCGTAATGGCTTTACGGACGCGATCCACAAGGATTTCCGCACCGCCTCCCGGTAAGCTCCCCATGCCTGCATCTTTAAGCCGACGCAGAACTTCGCGCAGGGGTATCTTGTTGATTTTGTGAAAGTGCCAGATTTCCGGAGCGCTGAACGCATGGATATTGATCTGGGGAAATCGGCTCTTGATGTCGCGGAGCAGTTCTTCATACCATTCCAGCTTCAGCGAAGGATGTAAGCCGCCCTGCAGCAGAATCTGGTCCCCACCCAGAGCGATCGTTTCTTCGATCTTCTGGTACAGCACTTCGCGGGGTAGTACATAAGCATCCGGGTCGGTGCTTTTGCGATAGAAGGCGCAGAAATCGCAAACTGCGGCACAAATATTTGTGTAGTTGATGTTGCGGTCAATGTTATAAGTCCGATAAGGTTCAGGATGAAGCCTCCGGCAGACCGCATCCGCCGCCTGACCGAGAGCTAACAGGTCATGCGATTGCAGCAATTGCAGTCCTTCTTCGGGACTGAGCCGCTCCCCATTGACAGCTTTGTCCAAAATGTAGCGAAGTGTACTGGGCATAGGAGAATTTCCTAAGCTCGGTTTTGTCCTGTAGAGGCGGTGTGAAGTTCTTTCTTATGACCTTTGGCAACGGAGCGTACCAGGCGAATGGGAACGCCCTGAGGTGCCAGACCGACCTCGCAGGCAAGCTGGTAGAACCGTCGTAAGCCGCGCAGTTCAGCCCTGCCCAGATCGTAACGGATCACGGAATCCAGATACCGGCGACAGAAAGCGGGATCGAGACCAAGCCGACGAGACTCCTCCCAGGCGATAACTGCGAGTCGAGCCAAACCGCGACGCTTGGCTTCCTGAAGCGCGGAAAGCAGTGGCTGGGTCGCAACGCCGCTCCGAACGGCCCAAACAGCATAGACGAAAGGCAAACCTGTCCATTCGTGCCATTCTCGACCCAGGTCGTAGCTGTGAGGAAAGCCCGGTAGTGCAGCCCGCATGGCGCGATCACCAATGAGCAACACAGCATCCGCGTCGGTCTCTTCCGCTGGTTGGTCAAGTGGGAGCGACAACCAGCGAGGCGACAGCTGGTATCGCTTTTGCAGCAGAATCTGAGTCAAGGCGATGCTGGTGCGGGAGCCAATATCCAGAGCCACACTTTCAATTTCTGTCAGCGGTTTGCGAGCGAACAGGGTGACGCTCAGCACGGCACCGGTGGAAACAATAGCGATGCCGGGAACGATACGGTAATTGCTACCGCGAAAGTATTCAATGACCGGGATCAGGGCCACGTCGAGCTTCCCTGCCGCCAAATCGTCGGCGAGCCGGCTAGGAACTTCAAGAACCAGCTGGCTGCCCGGCAACAGGTCGGGTAAGTTGCAGATAAGCGGCCTGGCGTTGAGATATTCGACAGCACCAATGCGAAGCGAGCCGGGCATGAGATAACCCTCCTGCCATGCTACGGCCATTATAGCAGCATGGCAAGAATTTTCAAATGTTTCTGAAAACAAAAAACCCATCCGCATTCCGCCTGATCCATCGCATCCGCCGTGTGGTTTGCTAAAATGGATGGAGAAAAGCAGGGGCGGTTTGACCTTATCACTGCAGGTTACGGGTTTCAACGGAGGGCAACCATGCCGGCGATGGTCAACCGGTGCTGCGACCGAAAACGAGGGGCCTCTGAGGAGGTTAGGGCTATGTGCAACAAGGCCGCGAATTCATGTTCGTTCCCACCTAACCACGGGAATTGTCTCCTGAACAATCTATCGTCGGTCGCACGCGAACTTCGCGGTTACGGTTTAACGTTGGCGCGATGCTGGCAGGTGGCTTTGGCGATCTCGGCGATTTTCCTGCTGGGCGGAATCTATAGCGGGAACATTGGCCCGGCACCAGTTCAGGCACAGAATCGCCAGCAGGCTCTGACACCGCAAAAAGTGGAGCAGGCCATCAACCGAGCGATGCAATACCTGCGGCAGGCACAGCGTAACGGCAACTGGGAGAGCGGTGCTGGAGATGTCCTTCGCCTTGTGGGTGTGATGGAAGGTGGGCACACGGCTCTGGCGACGCTGGCCTTGCTCGAAGCAGGTGAAGACGTCAAATCGCCAGTGATTCAGCAGGCCCTGGACTATTTGCGCAAACTGCCGCCAGGTGCTACTTACGTCGTGGCATTGCAAACCATGGTGCTCAGCCGTGCCGAGCCCGAAAAAGATCGGCTGCTAATCGCCCGTAATGTGGACTGGCTTAAAAAGAGTTTCCATCCCCAGCGCGGGTGGTCGTATGGTCTAGCCGGCGGGTTGGGAGCCGGCGGTGGCGATAACTCCAACAGTCAGTATGCCGTTCTGGGTCTTTATTACGCCCAGGTATATGGCGGAGTGAAAATTGAGCCGCAGTTCTGGCTGCTCGTGCAAAACTTCTATCTGGCCAACCAGCATCCAGTCGGTAACGGTTGGGGTTATAGCACGGGAAACGTTCCCCAGAATGAAACCATTACTATGACCGCGGCGGGAGTCAGTGGTCTGCTTATTACCGGGCAAATGGTGCGTCAAAGTTGGGAAAAGCCGCGGGGCGATGGAACGTTTGAGAATTGTGGTCAGCAACCCGTGGATAAACGCCTGGAAGCGGGTTTGATACGGTTAGGACACATGTTTACCTACCATGTGCGGCCGTGGACGTTTTACAACTATTACGGCATTGAGCGCGTAGGACGATTGTCGGGTTTGCGGTTCTTCGCCGGACAAAACGGCGTGCACGACTGGTATCGGGAAGGAGCAAGCCTGTTACTGGCGTCGCAAAAGGCGAATGGTTCCTGGGGAGGCGATGGTGGACTGGACAGCGATCCGGTGCTGGCGACGAGCTTCGCTCTGTTATTCCTGGCCAAAGGCAAAACCCCGGTGCTGGTGCACAAACTCATGCACGGGCCGGTCATTCCAGGCTGGGGGCGTTCCCTGGTCGGCGATTGGAACAACGATCCGGACGACCTGCGGCACCTGACCGACTTTTGCAGCCAGCATCTGTTCAAAAAAGACGGCCGTCCTGTGCCTGTTACCTGGCAGATTTTCGACGGCAGCCGGCTCGATCCGGGCCGACCAGAATCCGTTGCCGCACTATTGCAGGCACCGATCGCCTACTTCAATGGCCACCGCGATCCGCAATTCACGGACGGGGAAAAACGGCTGTTGCGAGAATTCGTGGAACAGGGTGGCTTCATCTTTTGTGAGGCATGTTGTGGGAGTAAGAAATTCGACGAGGCCATGCCGCAACTGATACGCGACATATTCGGGGATGATGCGACTTTAGAACCTCTGGGGCCAGGCGACCCGGTCTGGACAGCCTTTTACCAGGTGCCGCCTGGTTCATTCGGCCTGAAGGGAGTGCGTAAAGGCTGCCGATTGCATCTCATTTACTCCCCCCAGGACATGAGCTGTTACCTGAACATCAACGATCAGGATAGCCCCAAAGGCCAGCTGGCATTTCGCACTGCCGCGAACATTATCGCCTACGCCACTGGCCTGGAGTTACCCCCACCGAAGGAAATCACACCCGAGGTGCTGGTCGAGCAACCCGATCCGATTCTCCGCAACGTTTTCCAGGCGGCACAGATTCAATATGGCCGGGACTGGCAGCCCGCACCAAAAGCCATGACCAATCTCACCACGTATCTTCTCAAGGAATACAAACTGGACGTGATACGCCAGACCCGACCGATTCCGCTGAGCAGTCCGAACCTGTTTACCTATCGGTTCTTGTATATGCACGGACGTCGGGCATTCACCAGCGGTGACGAACCGGGTGCCGACATTCCGACGTCGCATCTCATCAATCTACGTCGGCACCTCGAATCAGGCGGATTGTTGCTGGCAGATGCCTGCTGTGGCAGCAAAGCTTTCGATCAGTCGTTCCGAGCTATGATGCAAAAAATGTTTCCCGATCGCAAACTCGAGCCGATTCCGCTGGACGATCCACTCTTCAGCGAGCAAATCGGCAAACGGATTGAAACGCTGTTATGTCGCACGGAGCCAGGCAAACCGTACGTGCCCGTGCAGCCACGCCTGGAAGGCATCCGTCTCAATCCCAACGACCCGCGCAGTCGCTGGATCGTCATCTACAGCCCCTACGATATCGGCTGCGCTCTGGAGAAACATGCGGCCGGAGATTGTGTTGGTTATAAGCATGAAAGTGCCCTTGACCTGGCCGCGCAAGTAGTTTTGTATGCTCTGAAAGAATGACCGCACCACGCTACATCGCTGCTCTCGATCAGGGTACCACCAGCACGCGTTGTGCGCTGGTGGATCATGCCGGGCAAATCGTGGCACTGGCTCGGCGAGAACATCGGCAAATTTTTCCCCGTCCCGGTTGGGTTGAGCATGATCCGCTGGAAATCTGGCAGAACACGCAGGAGGTGATTCGGCAAGCGTTACTGCAAGCCCAGGCAACTGCCGGAGACATTGCGGCCATCGGTATCACCAACCAGCGAGAAACGACGGTTCTGTGGCTGCGAAGCACCGGGAAACCGATCGCTCCGGCCATCGTCTGGCAGGACACCCGTACCGATGCTCTAGTGCGTGAACTGGCCCAATCGGGCGGACCGGACAGGTTCCGCTCGCAAACCGGATTGCCCCTGGCCACTTACTTTTCCGGGCCGAAAATCCGCTGGTTACTCGATGCCCTGCCGCAGTACCGTCACGCCGCCGAACAAGGCGAATTGCTGTTCGGCACGATGGACACCTGGTTGATCTGGCAGCTCAGCGGTGGACCGAAACACGGTTGCCATGTTACCGATGTGACTAACGCCAGCCGAACCCTGCTTTTCAATCTGCACACGCTGGAGTGGGATGACGAAATTCTGCGGGTGCTGGACATTCCCCGAGTCATGCTGCCGCAGGTTCGCAGCAGCAGTGAAGTGTATGCCCAGGCGACCGGTGAACTGGCTGGCGTGCCGATCGCCGGCGATTTAGGCGATCAGCAGGCGGCTCTGGTCGGGCAAACCGCCTTTGGTCCGGGCGAAGCTAAGAACACTTATGGCACCGGCTGTTTCGTGTTACTCAATACCGGCACGCAACCGTTGATGTCGCGGCAGGGATTACTGACGACCGTGGCCTACCGTTTTGGTCACAATCCGCCCGTTTATGCCCTGGAAGGTTCAATTGCCATAGCGGGAGCACTGGTGCAGTGGTTACGCGATAATCTGGGTCTGATCGGCAGTTCGGCGGAAATCGAAGCGCTGGCCCGTAGTGTCCAGGACAACGGCGGCGTGTATTTCGTGCCAGCATTTTCCGGTTTGTTCGCTCCGTACTGGGATGCATCGGCTCGAGGACTGATAATAGGTTTAACACGTTACGCCAACAAAGGCCATCTGGCCCGGGCAGTGCTCGAAGCCACTGCCTTTCAGACGGCCGACGTTCTGGAGGCCATGTCAGCCGATGCGGGCATGGACTTGCGGTGCTTGAAAGTGGATGGCGGCATGGTGCAAAACGAACTGCTCATGCAATTCCAGGCCGACATCCTCGGCGTGCCGATTATTCGACCGCGAGTGACGGAAACAACCGTTTTAGGTGCGGCATTTGCTGCCGGCCTGGCGGTCGGCTTCTGGCGTGATGAAGCGGAGTTGCGTCAACTCTGGCAAGCCGATAAACAATGGCAACCGCAGCTGGCTCACGCTCAGCGAGAACAACTGCGACACTGGTGGAAAAAAGCCGTTCAACGCACCCGCCACTGGCTGAGCGATTGAGCGACCTGGTTGGGCGTAAGATGTTTGCGGGCCTATCCTGCGCTGTGGATCACACTTCAGCGATTCCGAAAAATGTGCAGGGCAATCGGCCCACAAGGGACTTTTCGTTCCACCAGAAACTGACGGCTCCGCTCACGGGCTTGTGAACGAAGCTGGATCGGTAGTCCAATTCGAAATGTCAATGGGACAATGCGGTGCGCGAACGACTCTGGGAACGCCTGCGAGGAGAGTTTGACCTGCTGGTCATCGGAGGTGGAGCGACGGGAGCGGGGGTAGCGTTGTCGGCAGCGCGACGCGGTTGGCGGGTGGCTCTCGTAGAGCGTTACGATTTTTCCGAAGGAACCAGCTCGCGTTCGACCAAGCTGATTCATGGCGGGATTCGCTATCTGGAGTTGTTTTTTCGCAGCGGCGACCTAAGGCATCTGCGGCTGGTTTCGGAGGCTTTGCAGGAACGGCGCTGGCTTTTGCAATGGGCGCCGCATCTCATCCATGCCCTGTGGCTGATCACGCCGTGCCGCAATCCCCGAGAGCGCTGGTACTATTCTGCCGGCGTGCAACTGTACGACTTGCTGGCGGGCAAGGCTCGCCTGCACCGGCCGCGTTACCTTTCGGCCGAAGCGCTGGCAATGTGGTTTGCCGGTTTGCAGGCATCGGCCGGAGGCGTCGCTTTCCCAGACGGTCAATTCGATGATGCCCGTTTCAACTGGGAACTGATTCGCACAGCAGTGGCGGAGGGAGCGTTGGCGGTCAATCATGTCGAAGTCGTTGCTCTGGAACAACGGCATGGCCGGGTTTGCGGAGCCGTGGTTCGCGATCGCCTCAGCGGCGAAACACGCTCGCTGGCGGCCAGGTTCGTGGTCAATGCCGCTGGGCCATTTGCGGACGCCATTCGCCAACTCGCCGACCCTTATGCCGAGCCGATTCTGCAAACCAGTGCCGGCGCCCATCTGGTACTGCGACCGAACCGAGTATGGGCGGAAGTTGACAACTCCGCAGCGTTGCCGGTGCGGCGCTGGGGCTTGTTGATCCCCCACACCGAAGATGGCCGCGTGGTGTTTTTGCTGCCGTGGTACGGCCACTGGCTGCTGGGCACGACTGATGTTGCGGTGCCGCCTGCGGATTATCCTGCTGTCAGCGATGCCGAGGTGGAATACTTGTTGCGGCAAGTTCGGCCCTACCTGCCCAGCGTGGAGACGATGACCATTACCGCACGCTGGTCGGGAATTCGGCCATTGTTGCGTCACCAAGGGGAGAGCACTGCCGAGCTGATTCGTGAGCACCGTATCGAAGAATTGCGTGGGCTGGTGACACTGGTGGGCGGCAAATGGACGACGTTTCGCGTCATGTCCGAGGAACTTATGGATTGGTTGGAAAGTCGCGGTTGGCCAAAGCGGCGTACGCGGCGATGGAAGCCACCGTTCTATGCACCGCCCGCGTTGGGCTACGCCGCTTCGTTCAGTGATCAACCGACCCATCCGCCAGTCCACAAACACCAGGATTTATCGCTGGCCGAGACGATCGCCCATGCGCCGCATCTGGTGCAATATGGCAGCCAGCTAGGTAGCGTGCTGGCTTTGTGTCGCGATTATCCCGGCCACTTGCTGGAAGGTTGGCCCTATTTGCGAGCGGAAGTCATTCATGCGACCCGCTACGAAATGGCACGCATGCCCCTGGATTTCCTGGCACGGCGGATTCGCCTGGCCTTTCTGGATACGGCAGCGGCCTTGCAAGCATTGCCGGAAGTGGTTCGGCTTATGGCGGGTGAATTGGGCTGGTCGCACGAATACGCCGAGACGATGCAAGCTGAAGCACGGCAACGGTTATTGCACGCGATTTGAAGACCGCACAACCAGTCGCCAGTCGCGCTTCACCAGCAAACAGGTGAATCAAGCCGCTTCTGTAACACGGCTTATCTGGTGACCGTTCGTAAATGGTGTTGCATTTGCGTGCAGGCAAGCGAAGCTGCGCCCTGCTGTTCGATGGGCAGCGGGCAGAACAATCTCGCTGCAGTAATCGCAAACTCAACGTGCTGCACGCGGATGTGCGACTGGCAGTCCATTTGCAACCTCTGAATGACGTTGAAGCGGCTGCCCGTTCGGTGTTGGTTGCATCCGGATATGTGGTCGGCAGCCCATTTCTAATGCTCGGAAATATCGCACAAGCATCATCGCAGCGGGAGCAATAACTGGGAGCGGGCCGGTAAGGGCCGCGGCAACTGAAAGCGAGCCAGGGTTGCTTTAGTGGTGAGTCTAGCCGGGCAAAAGTTGTTCGGCTTGACCGTGATCGGGAGCAACCTTATAATTGGCCGAGCTTGCGAGAGGTGTGGGCCTGAGTTCGATGGGTTGGAGCCTGCTCAGGCATCAATAGGATGATAGCACAAGTGTCCGAGCCACTGCTGGCATGGAGGCTGGCAATGCATAAGCGGGCTGCCGGTTACTTGCCGAGCTGCCTGCTGCAAGCGCATGGAGCAAGCGCAGGGTGGTTGCTCATCAATTGGAGCGCACCGTGGCCGAGGACTTAATCGCCCAGGTCAAACAAGCTAACGACATTGTTGAGGTGGTTCGCGAATATTTGCCCCTTCGGCGCCAGGGACGAACCTATAAAGGGCTATGTCCGTTCCACGATGACCATCACCCCTCGCTGGATGTGGATCCGGTGCGGCAACGGTTTCGCTGCTGGGCGTGCGGCAAGTATGGCGATGTCATCACCTTTGTGCAGGAACGAGAGCGTTGCAGTTTCCGCGAAGCCGTAGAAATGCTGGCCCGGCGGGCCGGGATCACGCCTCGTTGGGGTAATCCACAGCGTGATCAGGAACGCAACGCCTGGTATGAGCTGATGCGCTGGGCCGAAGAACAATACCGCCGATTCCTGTGGGAATCGCCGCGTGCGCAAGTGGCCCGCGAATACTTGTCGGCCCGGCGTTTGCAAAAGGAAACGCTGCTGGAGTTCGGCATCGGTTTTGCCCCGCCGGAATGGGACTGGTTGGCACGACGGGCCTTGCGTGTCGGTTGGACGATGGAACAGTTGGTGACAGTTGGGCTGTGTGGACAACGGGAGTCCGATGGTGCGCCGTTTGACCGTTTTCGCGGGCGGATTCTGTTTCCGATTCGAGACGTGCGGGGCAGGACTGTGGCTTTTGGTGGCCGGGTTTTGCCCGGAATGGAAGCGGAAGAACGCCTGCCCAAGTATTACAACTCTGCCGATTCCCCCATTTTTCGCAAAAGCGAGCATTTGTACGGGTTGGACCGGGCGCGAGAACTGGCCGAACAGGCTGGTTATCTGGCCGTGGTGGAAGGTTATACCGACGTGCTGATGGCGCACCAGCACGGTTGTCGAACTGTGGTGGCGACACTCGGTACAGCGCTAAATGCCTCGCATTTGCAACAACTGAAGCGGTTCGTGCCCCGCGTGGTGCTGGTTTTTGATGCGGATAGCGGTGGAGACCGCGGCGTCGAACAGGCTCTGCAATTATTCCTCGAACACGACATCGAACTGGCCATTGCCCAGCTCCCTGCAGGACTCGATCCTTGCGATTTTCTGCAAACGCACGGACGGGAAGCTTTCGAGCAGATACTGCGCCAGGCAGTGGACGCCCTCGAATACAAACTCCGTCAGGAACTGACCCCTTCGGCTCTGGCTACCCTCGAAGGCCGACGCCTGGCTGTGGATCGCGTATTGCAAGTGCTGGCCCGGCTGCCGGCTCGTGGATCGCCCACCACGCAGGTGAAACGCGAACTGGCTATTGCCCAATTAGCTCGCCGCACCGGTGCCAGCGAAACTACTTTGTGGCAACGGCTGCAACAATGGTACTGTCAGATCCACCGCATTCCGGCCAATCCGGAAGAACCGCCGCTTCGCCAGGTGAGCGTGGATCCTCTGGAACGGCAGTTGCTTGAAATCCTGCTGGCGGAACCTTCGCTGATTTCTCAGGTACGCCAGGCTGTGCCGCTATCGGAGATTCAACACCGTGGATTGCGGCAAGTGCTGCGGCGAATGTATGCACTGGCGGAAGCCGGCACGGAACCGACCGTGGATCGGTTGCGGCAGGAGTTTGCCGACCGGCCACGGCTGGAGCAATATTTGCTGCGCCTGCATGACCGGGGACAGATGTTGCAGGATCGCGGCGGCTGGCTCCGGGAATTGCTGGCGGCTTTTCAGCAACGCCGCGCTCAGCGACTCCGCCAGCAGCTCCAGGAACAACTGCGCCACCTCGACAGCGACGCTCCGCCGCCTACCGAACTTTTGCGGCAAATTCAGCAGGGTCATTCTCTCCCTTCGCGGTAGCCGGCCAGGCTCAAACCGTAGCCAGCTACCCACTCTGAAATGACCTGAACACCTGACACGGCACGGAGGCAGACAGGGACGCTGTGATGCGACCTGGAACCAATGACACTTGCACCCAGGTACAATGGCCGAGCTTCCAAGCACTGACAACGATATACCACCACTCACGCTTTCCGTGCTCGATAAATAACAGAGAGGAGGGATTTCATGCAGAAACTCGATGCGTCGCTCAAACCGTTGATCGAAATGGGCAAACGCAAGGGCTACCTTACCTACACGCAGGTCAACGAGTTGTTGCCCGAAGACTATGCCAGTGCTGACAAACTCGATCAGTTGCTGCTTCTGCTGGAAAAGCACGGCATCGAACTGATTGACGAAAGCGAAGCGGAAGAGCGTGACCGGCTTGCCGACGACGAGGACGGCTTTGTTACGGAAGAACTCGAACACCACCTGCTCGAAGAAGAAGGCGAGTTTCCCCGCGGCAGTGATCCGGTTCGCATGTACCTGAGCCAGATGGGTCAAATTCCTTTGCTGACCCGTGAGCAGGAAATTGCCCTGGCTCGACGCATCGAGATCACCCGCAATCGTTTCCGCCAGAAAGTTCTGGAAAACGACTATGCTCTGTCCACGGTAGTCGAAACCCTCAAGCGCGTGCATCACGGCGAGTTGCCCTTCGACCGCACCATGAAAACTTCGCTGACGGAGAATCTGGAGAAAGACCAGATTCTGCATCGCATGCCGCACAACTTGCGGACGCTGGAATTTTTGATGCAGCAGAACGTGGAAGATTTCACTCGGAGCCTCGACCCGCGGCTGAGCGAGGAGGAAGTGCGGCAATTACGCAGACAGATTCGTCTGCGCCGCCGCAAATGTGTCCGCCTGGTCGAGGAACTCAGCATCCGAACCCAGCGTCTGCAGCCGCTTATGAAACGGCTGGAGCAGATCAGCCAGCGGATGGATGAGCTGGAGGCGGAAATCAACCGCCTTCGTGAGCGTGGCAATACGGGTGAGGATCGCGCCAACCTGGAAGCCGAGTTGCGCGACCTGATGCTGATGACGCTGGAGACGCCGGCAAGTTTACGCCTGCGCGTGCAGATCATTCGTCGGCGGTTTGAAGAATACGAATCGGCCAAGCGCCAGCTGGCCGATGGGAATTTGCGATTGGTCGTTTCGATTGCCAAACGCTATCGCAACCGTGGTCTGAGTTTCCTCGATCTGATTCAGGAGGGCAACACCGGCCTGATGCGAGCCGTGGATAAATACGAATACCGCCGCGGCTACAAATTCAGTACCTATGCCACCTGGTGGATTCGCCAGGCTATCACCCGCGCCATTGCCGACCAGGCTCGCACCATCCGCATCCCCGTTCACATGGTGGAAACCATGCAAAAGCTCCGCAACGCCCAGCGGCAGCTGTATCAGCAACTCGGCCGGGAGCCTACCATCGAAGAAATCGCCGACGCTGCTCAGGTTCCAGTCGAAGAGGCCCGCCAGGTACTGCAGGTGAATCGGCAGCCGGTCAGCCTGGACCGACCGATTGGCGAGGGAGAGGAAAGTTATTTCGGCGAGTTTCTGCCGGATGAAGGTGCCCCGTGCCCCTGGCAGAGCGCTACTCACGAAATGCTCCGTCAGAAAATCGAACAGGTGCTCAAAACCCTCACCTACCGTGAGCGCGAGATCATCAAGCTCCGCTACGGCCTGGGAGATGGATATACTTACACTCTGGAGGAGGTCGGCCGCATCTTCAAGGTAACGCGGGAACGTGTCCGGCAGATCGAGGCCAAAGCTGTCCGCAAACTGCAACATCCGGCACGCAGCCGTCAACTGGAAGGATTCCTCGACCAGCTGCGCCGCTGAGCAGCTTTGGCACATCGCCCCGCCGGGAAACGACAGCGGCTGGGCAACTCGGCCAGGGAAAGACTCCCGCGCCTCTGCCGGCCAGCACTTCTGCACCTTGACAACCGATCAGGAGCCGTGCCAGCAATGAGCGGGAGCTTGTCGGCTTTATTACGCGCTCTCCACGAAGCCCAGCAACGCATCCATTTGCTCAGTCAGGAAATTGACGAAAGCCAGCGCGCCATTACTCGCCTGCAAAGCCAGCTCCAGGACCGCGAAAAGCAACTCCAGCAATTGCAGGAAGAAATCCGTCAGCTCAAGGTTGCCCTTCACGATCGCGAAGTTACCGAAAAGCAGCTCCACGAAAAAATGACTCGCTGGCAACGCCAGATTCAGTCGGCTGCCACAGCCCGCGAGTTCCAGGCCCTGCAAAATCAACTCGAAAGCGCTCGCATCCAGCTCAGCGTTCTGGAAGACGAAATGCTCGACCTCATAGACAAACTCGAACGCCGACAGCAGGAGTTACCCGAACGCGAGCAGGCTGTCCAAACGCTTCGCTCCGAACTCGCGCAGCTGGAACAATCCCGGGCCGAACGTCTCCGGCTCATACAGGAACGTTTGCAGCAAGCTCGAGCCGAACTGGCCCGACTGGAGGCCGAACTCCCCCAGGAGTTACAGGAGGTCTATCAGCGCCTGGTACGCAGTAAAGCGCACGAAGCCCTGGCCCCAGTAGAACACGGCAGTTGCATGGGCTGTTTCACCGAAACCACTTTGCAGATGTTGCAGGACCTCCGCCTCAACCGACCCGTCATTTGCAAAAGTTGTGGCCGCATCCTCTACCTCACCGAATAACCCAAACCGCCACCACACCTTCCGAAACAGACCGTTGAGGACTGGAAGCTTCGAGATGCTGAGGCGCCACTAAGGTCAAGAACATGAACATTGAAACCCGAGAAGCTCTGGAGGTCGCGATTAGCTGGCTGGTTCCCGGTTTCGTGTTGTCGGCTGTTCTTCGGAAATTCATTCCTTTCCTGCGGTGGGAAACCAACCAGGCAATCCTAACCTACCTGGCGTCTGGTTCATTATTTGCGGCGTTGCGACTCCTGGGTCTGCCGTTTTGGCTGACAGGCTTGGTCTTACCGATTCTCGTCGGGTTCGTTCTAGGTATAACAGCTAATCGCTATAGAGAAAAACTATCCTCCTTCCTGCCCTTGCCAGCCACCGCTTGGGATGCCGCTTTCTGGATGCAAAGGGAACCGTGCTTTGTGGTGACTGTGTTGAAAGACGGTACGGTCATTCGCGGGATCTATGGTATTAACTCCCGGGCCTCTTCGGATCCAGACAGGCGAGACTTACCACTGGAAGGAATTCTGAGTCAGGACTTAGAGGGACGCTGGCACGTTGATCGTCAGACAACAGGTTTATGGATAGACGGTAGCCAGATTGTTGCCATAAAATTTGTCGGTGCTAAAACGGGAGATGAGAATGTCCAAAGAGCAGCTTCGCAAAACGAGTAAGGAACTGCCGGGGGAAACGAGGACTTATCGTCCCGACCGGGATTGGCCGAAGCCTGTTGACGACATATTGAAACAAATCCCACCGGGAGCGCTCAATCCGCCCGGAGAGTCCCCTCACCCTTCGCCTGGCAACGAACCAGGAAAGGGCGGCAGTGCCTATAAGAATGGTAACTGAACCGATTACCTGCGGTTACAGCGGGTTGACGCTTAGCAGATTCCAGAGGCGAAACTCCGACCGACGTGGCAGCTGTGAGCCTTTCGTGATCCGCAAATCGCGTTTGCCACGGAATCTGCCAACCCGCGACAAACGAACGCCTGACAAAAAGCGGCGAGTGTCAGTTTCCTGCATCAGCAGTTGTCCGTCGAAGCGGAGAGTCTGCCAGGAGCCTCGGGCACAGTAGGCCTGCTGTCGCAGTGCGCCACGCAGTATGCAACTTTCGCCAGTTGTTCGGTGTGCGGCGGAGTTGCATAGTAGTGCCTGGCTGACGTGAGTTCCAGAGTCCGCAACTTTCGCCAGTCGTTAGTCCTTCGGGCGTCGGCTGGAATAGGCCAGCCGTTATAGGATCGGATTCGTGTGGGGCTGGAGGCCAAGTTATGCACGCAAGGCTTGGTCGGGAGTGCTGCTGGCAGTCGACGCTGTAAGTTATCATCTCTGGGAGACGTGTATGGCCTTGCCCAGAGGGTATCGCCGAGTATCATCTCCACGGCCAAGATGCCCTTTCTGCTCCGGGCGACAATTATCGGCACTCAGAAGACTGCGCGATCTATGAAGATTACGACGATGCGAAACGCCCTGCTTTGGCTCGGATGCGTGCTGGCTGTGGGTGTGAGCGTTTGCGCCACCAAGCAAGACCCTCGGTCGCCGACCAATAGAACAACGAAACTTTTTCCCTTTGTACTGCCCTGGGACGATGCTGCGCCTTCAGTTGCCAACCTGAGCCATTGGTTGCACAAACCTGCCGGCAAGTTTGGGCCGATACGCGCCGCTGCCGATGGCCACCTTTACGCAGGCGATCAGCGAATTCGCTTTTTTGGTGTCAACCTGTGTTTCGGCGCGAATTTTCCGCCCAAGGAAGATGCCGAAAAGATAGCGGCACGATTGGCCAAGTTCGGCATCAACCTGGTGCGGTTGCATCATCTGGACATGATGCGCTTTCCCGAAGGAATCTTGAAGCGGCAGGTCGCCAATACGCGGGAGCTTGATCCGGAAGCCCTGGACCGACTTGACTATCTCGTCGCTCAGTTGCGTCGTCAGGGCATTTATGTCAATGTGAATCTGCTGGTCGATCGGTCCTTCAGCGCACATGATGGCTTGCCTAAAGAAATCGAGCAAGTTGACAAGCAGGTGCGGCGGGTTTTAGGTTGCTTCTATGAACCATGCCTGGCTCTCGAAAAGGAATACGCTCGGAAACTGCTTGCCCATCGCAATACTTATACCGGGCTAAGCTACGCGGAAGACCCAGCTGTAGCCTTCGTGGAGATTAACAATGAAAACGGACTGTTGCATGCCTGGCTCAGCGGAGCACTAGACAGGCTGCCTGAAGTTTTCTTACGCGAGTTGCAAAGTCGCTGGAACGGATGGCTCAAAAGGCGTTACGGCAGCAGTGAACGGTTGCGGCTGACCTGGAACATGCGGGAACCGTTAGGCCAGGAGATGCTTGTAAACACCGATTTCCGTGCTGGTCTGCAGCACTGGATTCTGGAACGCCACGGCGACGCCGAAGCTCACGCAGAACTGGTCAGAGACCCGGACAAAGGGCGGGTTCTTCGCATTCATGTCACCAAGCCTGGCCGAGAAAGCTGGCACGTCCTGCTCCATCAGCGCAACCTAAAAGTGCAAGGCGATCGGCCCTACACGGTCACCTTCTGGGCGAAAGCATCTCAACCCTGCGCCGTAAGCGTTAGCCTGACTCAGGCTCACGAACCCTGGCAGCATCTCGCCTTTTGCGGTGATGTGCAACTTACCCAGGAATGGCGAGAGTTTCGAATATGCGTCGTCCCTGTGATGGGCGATGAGAATGTCCGTCTGATGTTTAGCAACCTGAGTAGGCAAGCCACGACATACTGGTTGGCCGCACCATCTTTGCGTCCTGGGGGCGATCTCGAATTGCCAGGTAATCAACGCCTGGAGGACGGAACCGTTCCAACGGTTCTCCGTAGTCGTTTTTGCCTGCACCACCAGTTAGCCCAGCGTGATTGGCTCCGCTTCCTCTGGGAAACAGAAGAGCACTACTGGCAATCCATGTACCGTTACCTCAAGGAGGAGTTGAAAGTGCAGGCACTCGTGATGGGTACCATCGTGGGCTGCAGCACACCAAACTTGATGGCGGCCCTCGACTGCGTGGACACCCACGCCTACTGGCAACATCCCATCTTTTTTACTCCGCCGCCAGGAGCTTGGGAGAAGCACGATGACTGGGCGGTACCCAACCGAAGCATGGTCAGCGAACCGGGCGGGATCCTGTCGGATATTGCCTTGCGCCGTGTTCGGGGCAAACCTCATTCAGTTACCGAATACAGTCATCCCGCACCGAACACTTATTCGAGCGAGGGCTATCTTCTGTTAGCGGCTTATGCCGCCCTGCAAGATTGGGACGCGGTGTATGCCTACTCATACGCACACTGGAATATGCGAGATTTGCGGTATATCGGCAACTTCTTCGACATCGCTCAGCACCCCACCAAAATGGTCACGCTGATACCTGCAGTAGCCATGTTCGTACGCGGCGACGTGCGGCCCGCAAATTCGGAAGTGGTAGTCAGTCTTACGAAAGATCGCGAAATCGAGTTGCTACGGCGGTCTGAGCCATGGGTGCTGGTGCACGCCGGCCATCTCGGTGTTCCCCGGCAAGCAGCTCTCGTGCATCGCGTAGCCATCGCCGCGGGTAACACGTCCCGGCCGCCCTCCGCACTTCGGCCCGAGCAGCTGACACTTCCCCGTGACCGAGTCGTTTCGGACACCGGGGAACTGATTTGGGATTTGACAGAGCGCGGACAAGGATGGCACCAGAGACGGGGTGTGGTGACTGTCAACTCCACCCGCAGTAAAGCAGTTATTGGGTTTGCAGCTGACAAAGTGTACGACCTGGGCGGCGTGGTGATCCGGCCCGCAGACACCATCCAGGACGGCTGGTGCGCGATCTCGGTTACGGTGATGGAAGGTTCGCTGCCATCATCCATCGCAAAGCCCCGGCGTGGCCCAACCCGGTTACTCATTACCGCCACCGGTTATGTGGAGAACACGGGTATAGGCTGGAAAGACCTCGCGGGCTATCCACCCAAATCGAGTTGCGGGCGCGATTGGGGCCGACCACCTACCCTGGTGGAAGGTGTCTCAGCAGTCATTACCCTGCCCTTGCCTGCCAGGGGCGTGCAAGCCTGGGCGTTGGACGAACGTGGGCAGCGCAAGACCGAGCTACACGTTGCCAGCGATGCAGGCGGTCAAGCTGTCCTTACGCTCGGCCCGCAATGGCAAACTCTCTGGTACGAAGTGCTGGCCCCATGACATCGCGCTTTTTGTGCTCATAGTCGAACCGCCTTGTCCGAGCGGTGTATAAGCCCTGCCGCGAGCGATCAGGTTTGGCTCGGAAGCGGATGATGGCTGGGTGCGGCGGTGTTCGTGAGCGCATCCGAACCAGGCTTTCCAGCATTCGGCGTATCAGACACAGACCTTCCCGCGTTCCGCTCATCCGATGCAGGCTTTCCGCCATTCAACGCATTGGAGCCAGGCTTTTCGGGGTTTGGCATATCCGAAGCAGCCTTCCCCGCATTCAGCGCATCCGAAGGAGGCTTTCCCACACCGAATCGCT